>JGI24920J38491_100462_pt1 | contig 34518 bp, 27 predicted proteins | sample LinPFosmplate8_FD_38491 | JGI IMG/M metagenome (IMG submission 38491)
TCGAGCTCGGTACCCGGGGATCCCACCCAAAGCTGGCTAGCATTCATTTCCCCAAGACCTTTATATCGCTGAACTCCTGCACTTCCTCCAAAGCCGTCAACAATTGTATCGCGCTCAGCATCACTCCAAGCATACTGTTTCTTTTGACCTTTCTTAACAAGATACAAGGGAGGGGTTGCAATGTAAATATGTCCACCTTCAATTAATTCCTTCATATATCTAAAAAAGAAAGTCAGAATAAGCGTCGCAATATGACTCCCATCAATATCAGCATCACACATAATCACAACTTTATGATAACGAAGTTTAGATAAATTTAAAGCCTTACTATCTTCTTCCGTTCCAATTGTAACTCCTAGTGCTGTAAATATGTTTTTAATTTCTTCATTTTCAAACACTTTATGCTGCATCGCTTTTTCAACATTTAAAATTTTCCCTCTCAAAGGTAAAATAGCTTGAAATGCTCGGTCACGACCTTGCTTGGCCGTACCTCCTGCCGAATCTCCCTCTACAAGAAATACTTCACATTTAGCAGGATCTTGCTCAGAACAGTCACTCAATTTTCCAGGCAACCCTCCCATGCTCATGACTGTTTTTCGCTGCACCATTTCACGTGCCTTTTGGGCAGCATGACGTGCTTGAGCAGCTAAAATAACTTTTTGAACAATTATTTTTGCATCATCTGGATTTTCTTCTAAGTAATTTGTTAGCATTTCAGAAACGGCCTGACTTACAGAAGCAGACACTTCACGGTTTCCTAATTTCGTTTTTGTTTGTCCTTCAAACTGGGGCTCTTGAACTTTAACTGAAATAATAGCCGTCAACCCCTCACGGAAGTCATCACCTGCAATATCAAATTTAAGCTTATCAAGCATACCTGACTCGTCTGCATACTTTTTCAATGTATGTGTCAATCCACGACGAAAACCAGACAAGTGCGTCCCACCTTCATGAGTGTTTATATTATTTACATAGGAATGTAAGTTTTCAGCATATGATGTATTATAAATCATCGCTACTTCCACAGGAACTCCATTTTTTTCACCCTCAAACGCAATCACTTTCTTCATGATCGGTTCACGGTTACTGTCTAAGTATTTAATAAACTCTGAAAGTCCTTCAGTAGAGTGAAATGTTTCTCCCAAAAACTCACCTTTTTCATCTTTTTCTCTTTGATCAACAAGGACAACTGTAATCCCTTTATTTAAAAATGCTAATTCCCTTAACCTACTAGCCAAAGTTTCATAAACATACACCAAAGTCTGAGTAAATATCTGAGGATCTGGTCTAAAAGTAACCGTTGTTCCTCTTAGATCAGTTTCTCCAATTTGTTTTACAGGATACATTGCTTTTCCACGCTCGTATTCTTGCTCGTAAACTTTTCCATCTCTAAATACTGTTGCTTTTAAATGCTCTGAAAGCGCATTCACACAACTCACACCAACTCCGTGCAGTCCTCCAGAAACCTTATAAGAGTCCTTATCAAACTTGCCACCAGCACCGATCTTAGTCATTACAACCTCAAGAGCAGAAACCCCTTCTTTTTTATGCAAGTCCACAGGTATACCACGACCATTATCTTCAGTAGTTATAGAATTATCTTCATTGATAATCACTGTAATTTTATCACAATGCCCCGCCAAAGCCTCATCAATAGAATTGTCAATAACTTCATACACCAAGTGATGCAACCCTCTTAAGCCTACATCTCCAATATACATTGAAGGACGCATGCGCACATGCTCCATGCCCTCCAAAGCCTGAATACTATCCGCCGAATAACTATTTTTATTAATTTCTTCGCTCATTATCTTAATTGTGTTAAATGTGTTAATTTAAGTAAACGCAGATGAACTCCGTCAACTCAACAAATATAATTAATCTCCAAAGTATTCTAAAGGGGTTCTTAGAGAATTTAGTCATAATTATTAACAATTAGCCTATTTCCATAAACACGCTTAAAACGACCAAAAACCCCCTTAAATCTAATTTAAGGGGGTTTGAGTATTTGACTTAATTTTAAATTTACGCATAACATCTAAGAAAGCTTCATTCGGCCTTCGAAAAAACCTAGTCATAAGCCTCATCATGCACATTTGCTACCGCTCTTCCGCTAGGGTCATTCATGTTTTTAAACGCCTCATCCCATTCTAATGCGATTTTTGTACTACAAGCAACGCTTGGTTCTTGCGGCACACACAAGGCGGCTGCATCACTAGAAAAGTGAGACTCAAAAATAGATCGGTAGTAAAACTCTTCTTTATTTTGTGGGGTTTGAATTGGATATCTAAAATGTGCATTTGCCAATTGCTCATCGGAAACCTCAGCATCAACCACTTCTTTTAAAGTGTCTATCCAGCTGTAACCAACCCCATCACTAAACTGCTCTTTTTGACGCCAAACAACACTTTCAGGTAACATACCTTCAAACGCTTTTCGAACCACCCATTTCTCCATGCGTTCGCCATTAATCATTTTATCTTCAGGATTGATTCGCATAGCAACATCCATGAATTCTTTATCCAAAAATGGCACACGGCCCTCAATACCCCAAGCTGCTAAACTTTTGTTTGCCCGCAGACAGTCATACATATGAAGTTTGCTTAACTTTCTTACAGTTTCTTCATGAAATTCTTGAGCATTTGGCGCTTTATGAAAATACAAATACCCACCAAACAACTCATCTGCTCCTTCTCCAGAAAGAACCATTTTAATACCCATTGACTTTATTACTCTAGCCATTAAATACATCGGCGTAGACGCTCTGATAGTGGTGATATCATAGGTTTCAAGGTTATAAACTACATCCTTAATAGCATCTAAACCTTCCTGAATAGTGAATTTAATTTCATGATGCACCGTCTCAATATGATCCGCTACGATTTGAGCCGCTGCTAAATCCGGAGAACCCTCAAGGCCCACCGAAAATGAATGTAGCTGTGGCCACCACGCATCAGTTTCATCATTAGTTTCGACACGTCTTGATGAATATTTTTTTGCAATTGCTGAAATCACAGAAGAGTCTAACCCCCCTGACAGCAACACTCCGTAAGGGACATCCGACATCATCTGTCTGTGCACTGCATCTTCTAATGCTTTTTTAATTTCTGAAATATGGGTTTCATTTTCTTTTACAGCTACGAATTCATCCCAATCACGCTTGTACCATTGCACAAGTTCACCATCTTTACTTGACATGTAGTGCCCTGGCGGAAATAGCTCTATTTTTGTACAAAACCCTTCTAATGCCTTCAATTCTGAAGCTACATAAAAGGTTCCGTTTTGATCCCAGCCCATATACAAAGGAATAATCCCCATGTGGTCACGGGCAATGAAATATTCATCCTTTTCGACATCGTAAATAGCAAATCCGAAGATCCCGTTTAAGTCATCCACAAAATCAACCCCTTTGTCTTGATAAAGAGCCAAAATAACCTCACAATCACTTTGGGTCTGAAAAGCGTATTTACTTTCGTATTGTTTTCGGATGTCTTGGTGATTGTATATCTCACCATTCGCCGCCAAAATAAGTTTTTGGTCATCACTGAATAGCGGTTGTTTTCCCGAAGCAGGATCAACGATAGCCAAGCGCTCATGCGCCATAACTGTTTTGTGATCAGAATAAATCCCGCTCCAATCAGGACCGCGATGTCTTATTTTTTTTGACATTTCAAGCACCAAAGGTCTTAAAATTTCTGATTTTTGTTTTAAATCAAATGCACAAACTATTCCACACATACTTAATTATTGAATATTAAGGTACAAATATGATTATATAGTTACAAATTATAAATATTAAACACGAAATAGACTACATATATAATCTATTTTACAATATTAATGTGTTAAATGAAACTTAAATTAGATAAAAAAGACAAAAAAGTAACAAAAAGATATAAAATAGGCCTTTTTTACTAAGGAATGTTTAAATACTTATGCGTTTGAAGTGAAACCTTCCATTTTGGGTGTTTCATCACATATTCAACAATAAAAGGCGTGATTTTATCACGCTTACTCCATTCGGGTTGGAGATAAAGAATACAGTTTGGATTGACTTTTGCTGATTGCTCTTCCGCAAACTTTAAGTCATCCAGATTATAAACAATCACTTTTAGCTCGTGTGCTTTTTGATACACCTCAACCAAAGGACCTTTTAATTTTTTAGGAGACAAACAAATCCAATCCCAATCCCCAGTGAGCTTATAAGCACCAGAGGTTTCGATATGCGTTTGCATACCCTTTGATTTTAACTCAGTAGTTAAGGGATTCATATCCCACATCAACGGTTCCCCGCCAGTCACTACGATTGTCTGACTCTCTTTAGCAGCCTGGTCAGCAATAGACTCTATCAAAGTTGGTGGATGCAATTCTGCATTCCAACTTTCTTTGACGTCACACCAATGACAACCAACATCACAGCCACCTATTCTAATAAAATAAGCTGCAGTTCCTTTGTGGAACCCTTCCCCCTGAATGGTATAGAACGCCTCCATAAGAGGAAGCATTTTACCCATACTAACAAGTGATTTAATTTCGGTTTTCAACATAATGAGCAAAAATAGTTTACTGTTTTTGGTTTAAGTAATAAAAGTTCAATTATTTTTACTCAAAATTTAAAGAGCAGTCATTAATCTAGCTTTATACATTTTTTAAATACCTATAACTTATATAAAGTTCACTTTGTAAATTTGAGCTTTAAAAAATAATTTAGCCCCATGTACAATATGAAACATTATTTATTTTTAGTAACACTATTAAGCCTTTTTGTCGCCTGTGAAAAATCAATAGACCCATTTATGATCTCTACAAATAGTGTGGGATTCTTGACGGACTCTACTATGATTAAAGAGCTTAAAACGGTTTTCATAAACGACTCCTTAAGTAAATATATTGGCGGTGACGAATTTACAGGAACAACAAACACCATTAGTGTTTACGAAAAAACGTCAGGGTTTCTGTTGCTCGAACTGGACCCTAATTACTCTCTAGACTCACTATCAACTATTCGAACGGTCCGTATTATGGATCCACGTTTTAAGAATATAGATGGTCTAAATACACTTAGCACTTTTGGAGATATCAATTCAAAATATCAGATTTCAAGTATTCAAAATACGCTTCGAAGTTTAATCATTTCAGTTGATGAAATCAATGCTTATTTTACACTCAGCAAAACAGAGCTCCCCGAAGAGATGCGCTACAACATGAATACTAAGATTGAACCGATTTCCATCCCTGAAGCTGCCAAAATAAAAGACTTTTATCTTCAATGGTATTAATATATGGCAAAATATAAAATTCAAAAAACGCCGTTTGTGGTTCCCACAACCGACGGCAAACTTATAGAAGAACATTTCGGTAAAGCGACGGACAGCAACAGCGACCTAAGCATTGCGCACATGATCGTACCACCCGGCTGGAGTGAACCTTTCCAAACTCCAAATTTCGACGAGTTCACCTATATCATTAAGGGTAAAAAACAATTTATTATTGACAACAAAAAGATAGTTTTAGAAACAGGTCATTCTATAAAAATTTATAAAAATACCAGAGTACAATACTCAAACCCTTTTGATGAGCCTTGCGAATACTTAGCCATTTGTACGCCTGCATTTTCATTGGAAAACGTAAATAGAGAGAAAAATTAATGAATTCACTCCTGCCAAAAGCTATCGGAGCAATCTTAAACAGTATTGGAATCTTTAACTCCAAACTCGCTTCAAGACTCGCACTCCTAGTATTCTCTAAACCACGAAAAGGCAAGTTAACTACTTATGCAAATTCGTTTTTAGACACGGCTAATAAGTCAACACTATATTACACTGATTTCGCCATTCAAATCTACCAATGGAAGGGACCAAAGGAAACCATCCTTTTAGCGCACGGCTGGGAAAGCAACAGCAGTCGTTGGAGAAATGAAATTAAAAAGTTACAAAAAGAAGGCTACGATATTATTGCCCTAGACGCTCCCGCTCATGGAGGCTCTGGAAGCGATACTTTTAATGCGATACTCTATTCAGAATTCATCAACATAGTGAGTCGAAAATTCAAACCCACTGTATTTCTAGGTCACTCAGTAGGAGCGATGGCAATCATATTTTTTCTTCACAAACAAACCTACAGCGAAGCTAAGAAAATTGTGCTTTTGGGTGCTCCCTCAACATTTACGGGCATTATGGAACGCTATAAGAAAATGATGGGCTATAGTAAAACAATAGAAAACGGAATTGACCGCCATATCGAACTTACGTTTGGACACCCACCTAGTTATTATTCAACTGCAAAACTTATAAAAAACATCAATTCCCATGGCTTGATCTTTCACGACAAAAGAGACCCTATCATTCCTTATAAAGATGCGCTAGAGATTGACTTACAGTTCAAAAACGGCACACTTATCTCCACAAAAGGACTTGGACACTCTTTAAAAGGCAATTATGTTTCTGATGAAATAATAAAATTTTTGAGCCACTAAAGTTTTGTAAATTTGCACTATGGATCCAATAACAACAAGGCTTAATAAGTATTTAAGTGAGGCAGGCTACTGTTCGCGACGCGCTGCTGATAAATTAATCGACGAAGGAAGGGTTACTATTAATAATGTAGTCCCAGAAATGGGTACCAAAGTAATCCCTGGTGATGAAGTGAAAGTAGACGGGAAAACAATCCTTAATGACGCTAAAAAAAGAACCTACATCGCTTTCAACAAACCTATAGGAATCGTTTGCACGACGGATACTGGCGTTGAGAAAAACAATATTATTGATTACATCAATTATCCAACTAGGATTTTCCCAATCGGACGACTAGACAAGGACAGTGAAGGTTTAATTTTATTGACAAATGATGGCGATATCGTGAATAAAATTCTTCGTACTAGTAACAATCATGAAAAAGAATATATTGTTAGAGTAGACAAACCTATTTCACAAACTTTTGTACAACGCATGTCTGCAGGAATTCCTTTAGAAGAACTAGGCAAAACTACCAAATTTTGTATCGTAGAAAAACTAAGTGTTTTTGAATTTAAAATAATCTTAACACAAGGGCTAAATCGTCAAATTCGTCGCATGTGCGAGTATCTAAACTACGAGGTCCTATCTCTTAAACGCACGCGCATCATGAATATTCATCAAAAATGTGAAGTTGGAACGTACCGCGATTTAACTGATGAAGAATTGAACACTTTAAATGAAACTTTGAAAGACTCTAAAAAAGCCATCGAATGAACCCTGTAGCTCCATTCCACCTAGCAATCCCTGTGTGGAACCTAGAGATATGCCGTGTTTTTTATAGAGATATTTTAAACTGTGAAGAAGGGCGCAGTAGTGACCATTGGGTAGATTTCAATTTCTTTGGCCATCAACTCGTAATTCATTATAAGCCGAAAGAAACAGACACTAATCATCACGTAAATAAAGTGGACGGCAAACATGTGCCGATCCCTCATTTTGGAGTTATTCTATCTTGGAAAGATTTTAAACTTTTTTCAGAACACTTGAAGCATGAAAAAGTGGAATTTATTATAGAACCTTACACTCGTTTTGAAGGACTTGCTGGGGAACAAGCTACCTTGTTTTTTTATGACCCTTCCGGAAATGCTTTGGAATTTAAAGCCTTCAAAGACTCCTCTCAGATTTTTGCTAAATAGCTTATTTAAAAGTGTGACGTTCGCAAGCTAAAAGCGTATTTTTAAGCAACATTGCTATGGTCATTGGACCAACACCTCCAGGAACTGGTGTGATATAACTTGCTTTTTTAGAGACACTTTCAAAATCAACATCACCTGCAATTCTGTAGCCTCTTTTTTTAGTTTCATCAGCAACCCTTGTAATTCCGACATCAATAATAACAGCACCTGGCTTTACCATTTCCGCTGTTAAAAACTCAGGGATTCCTAGTGCTGCAACTATAATATCTGCTTCTAATGTTAGTTTCTCTAAGTTAGTAGTACGACTATGGGCTATAGTTACCGTGGCATCTCCAGCAGGACGCTTTTGACTCATTAATATACTCATTGGCCGTCCTACAATGTGACTCCGACCTATGACCACCACGTGCTTTCCAGATGTTGGAACTTTATAGCGCTCAAGCAGCTCCATGATTCCATAGGGGGTTGCAGACAGAAAGGTTGGTAAATCAAGTGCCATTCGACCAACATTCATAGGATGAAAGCCATCCACGTCTTTATCTGGATTTACCGCCATCAAAACCTTTTGTTCATCAATATGTTTTGGCAAGGGAAGCTGCACAATAAAACCATCTATTTCAGGATTTTCGTTTAGCACATGTATTTCAGCTAATAATTCGGCTTCTGTTGTTTCGACAGGTAAATCAATTAGCGTTGAACTGAAACCAACAAGCTCACAAGCTTTAACTTTAGCGCCTACATAGGTCATACTGGCTCCATTGGTACCAACAAGAACTGCCGCCAAATGCGGGGCCCGTTTGCCTTGTTTTTTAATTCCAGTAACTGCTAAAGCAATTTCAACCTTTATCTTGGCACTTGTTTGTTTTCCGTCTAGTAAAATCATTATAAATTGGTGGTTAATTTACATTTATCGTGGCATGTTTTTCATCATTTCCATCATTTTTCGGCCACCGCCTCCTTGCATCATTTTCATCATTTTACTCATCTGATTAAATTGCTTCATCAGTTGATTAACTTGCTGAATAGAAGTTCCGGAGCCGGAGCCGATTCGTTTTTTCCGACTGTTATTTAATAGAGTAGGCTTGGTTCGTTCTTCTGGTGTCATGGACTGGATAATAGCTTCAATATGCTTAAATGCATCGTCGTCTATATCTACATCTTTCATCATTTTTCCGGCCCCTGGAATCATTCCCATTAGATCCTTCATATTACCCATCTTCTTAACCTGCTGTATTTGAGATAAAAAATCATCAAAACCGAATTGATTTTTGGCAATTTTCTTTTGAATTTTTCGAGCCTCTTGCTCGTCAAATTGTTCTTGTGCACGCTCAACTAAGGACACCACATCTCCCATTCCCAAGATCCGCTCGGCCATACGAGCTGGATAGAAAACATCGATTGCCTCCATTTTTTCGCCAGTCCCAATAAACTTGATTGGTTTATTGACGACTGACTTTATCGATATCGCAGCACCACCACGAGTATCCCCATCTAGTTTTGTAAGGATAACTCCGTCAAAATTAAGTATATCATTGAAGGCTTTGGCTGTGTTGACTGCATCTTGCCCAGTCATTGCATCCACTACAAATAACGTTTCTTGTGGCTGGATTTCCGAATGAATATTTGCTATTTCGGTCATCATCGCTTCATCAACCGCTAAACGACCTGCAGTATCAATAATAACAACATTACAACCTTTGGCTTTAGCAGCAGCAATCCCTGCTTTAGCAATGGCTACGGGATCATTATTACCTTGATCACTATAAACCTCAACTCCGACTAGTTCCCCCACAATATGCAACTGATCAATGGCAGCTGGACGGTATACATCACAGGCCACCAGCATTGGAATTTTAGCTTTTTTTGTTTTTAAATAATTCGCAAGCTTTCCAGAAAAAGTAGTTTTACCTGATCCTTGCAAACCAGACATTAAAATCACACTTGGAGTTGCTGATAAATTAATCTCTTCTTCATCACCACCCATTAAGGCGGTGAGCTCATCCTTTACAATTTTTACCATCAATTGGCCTGGCTGAAGCGTTGTCAATACATTTTGACCTAATGCTTTTTCTTTAACCCGGTTGGTAAACTCTTTAGCAATTTTATAATTAACATCGGCGTCCAACAAAGCCCTCCGAACTTCTTTTAGAGTTTCAGCAACATTGATTTCTGAAATACGCCCATGACCTTTAAGGGTATGGAGAGCTTTATCTAATTTTTCACTTAAATTATCAAACATAAAATGCGATTTTTATCGAGGTACAAAAGTAAAGAAATATTTTATTTTAAGACCGTTAATAAGCTGTTAAACCTGCGGAATTATTTTTTTATAATATACACTATTCACTAGGGAGTAGAGCTCGAGATTTGCAACAATTTACCATTATAGAACTGCTGCCCGGTTTTTGCAAATTCAAATATATAAGCCCCCATCTGAGCCGCTGTATTTGGGGCTTCATACCCTGGAAATGCTTCTTCAAGCATTTCTGTTTGTACAGCACCTAATGCAAGGACATTAAATAAAGGCCCTGACTCTTTGTACTCCTCTGCTAATAATTCTGTTAGAGTAATCACCGCACCCTTACTGGAGCTGTAAGCGGCTAGCCCAGGAAATTTGACGGATCCTTGAACCCCTCCCATAGAACTAATTGTAACCACATGACCATTTTTGGGTATGAATGGAATCATGCGTCTAGTAAGCTCTGCGACTCCAAAAACATTAGTGTTATACACTTGTTTAAAATCTTCAAAAGTCGTGTCTGAGAATGGCTTATTTAAAAGCGTTCCAGCATTATTAATCAAGATATCAACTTGAGACCATTCTTTTTGAATAAAGGCTTCAACGCGTTCATAATCTTCAGACTTGTTAAGATCAAAAGATAAAGCTGTTATGTTTTCAAAATTTAAATTTGAAACAGGCCTTGCGTTTCTAGATAGAGCTAAAACAGCATAGCCTGCATTTGCAAAGAGATGTACTAATTCAAATCCGATACCACGGCTAGTTCCTGTTATTATAACTGTTTTAGTTGGCTTCATATACTTAGGATTTAAGAGGTGTAATTAACGAAGGTACAAAGACCTCAATAAATAATATTTAATTTAGCTGTTTTACATTTAACTTTAGCGTAGAGAGACCATAAAATGCAGCCATGAGTCCTAAAATAAAAATCTCAAACCATAAGAGATAGAAAGGCCATTCTCCTATTACTAAAGGATTATTAACCTGTGGCGGCTCAGCTAAATACATATAATTGGACCCAATATAGAAATTTAAAGGCATGACCACAATCATTAAAATATTTAAAATAAAAAAAGATTTAAGACTCGAATACTTAGAAGGCTTAATATTTAAGTTTTTAAACATATAAAGAGGCAGCAACAAAATTAAAACATGTCTTACATAATATTCTAGATATGCGAAATAACTGCCGTCATAGCCATTCATTTGAGGCGTAAGGACAGACATGATACCACCAATAATTCCAGTGTAAAATACAAAATCAAATAAAAACTGCTTTCTTTTAATAAACGGAAGGAAAGAACAAATAAGACCAGATATTCCACAAAGATGAAAGGGCAGATCTGTAACTATATTCCAGTCCCCATTTAAAGCAGTACGCAAGGGGGTTATAACAGACGAAAAAAACAAAATAGCACCCATTAAATACGTAACTCTAGTATTGTATTGAATTGATAATTTGCGTCCAATTATTAAAAATGAGAGAACGACAGCTACAACAATACTATTATTTACAATCCATTCATTGGACATGAAATCAATTATATAATTTGGAAACGTTTGGTTAGCTGTAAATATCAAAACTCAAGTATTATTTAAGGGTAATTATAAATGACAAATAAAGATATATAACTCAAATATATCATTATTTTTACAATTAATAATAGGGTCATTAACTCAGTTGGTTCAGAGTGTTACCTTGACAGGGTAGAAGTCACTGGTTCGAATCCAGTATGACCCACCAAAAATAAACCTACTCAATTGAGTGGTTTTTTTTTAAATAAATTCTAAAATGCGTTCCAAAGCCATTCCTCGAGATCCTTTGATTAAAATACTGGTATTAGAAACACTAGTTTTTTCTAAATGCGCCTGGAGATCGAAATAAGTTTCAAAAAAAAGAAGTTTTGGTCGATTTATTTTTTGCTCAAAAAAATGAGAACCTATAAAATAAAACATACATTCCTTGGTTAAAATTGCTTGATTTACGATCCCTAAATGTTCTTTCGCACTGGTGGCTCCCAGTTCAAACATATCTCCTAGAATGGCGAGTTTATTTGAGTTTTGAGTTCCTTTAAAATTTTCCAAAGCAACTCCCATACTGCTAGGGTTGGCATTGTAGGCATCTAATAAGATCTGATTCGAATTTTGCTGGATAATTTGAGAGCGGTTATTTACTGGGACATAAGCTTCAATTCCACTTTTAAGTTGTTCAGGCGTGAGTTTGAAATAACTTCCAATTGCCATTGCGGCTGCTATGTTATGGAAATTATAAACCCCTACTAAATGTGTTTTAATTACTGTATCAACTAAAGAGACATTCAAAAAGGGCTGAGAGTCTAATAAGTTTATGTTGATAGAAGCTTGTTTATATTCTGAAAAAGAAAAAGTATTAGAATACCGCCCCACCTGCTTTTCCTGTTTTGTGTCATCCGAATTCATAATTATCAAGCCTTTGTTGGCTTTTAAATAATCGTACAACTCACTTTTAGCTAATATTACACCCTGTTCGGAACCAAAACCTTCCAAATGTGCTTTACCGAAGTTAGTAATATGGCCAACGTTTGGCTTTGCTATACTACAAAGTAGTGCTATCTCATTAGCACGATTAGCCCCCATTTCAATAACACCAACTTCAGTTTCAGCATTCATACTCAAAAGGGTTAAAGGCACACCAATATGGTTATTTAGGTTACCAATGGTTGCTGTTGTTTTAAAGCGCTGTTGCAGAGCAGCATTGATAAGCTCTTTGGTAGTTGTTTTTCCATTACTTCCCGTTAAGGCGACTACAGGCAAGCCTAAATAGTCTCTATGAAAACTTGCTAAGTCCTGTAAAGTTTTCAACACATTATCCACCAAAATAAAACTGTCACTCATTGGTTGCACAACCTCGTCGATCACCGCGTATCTAGCTCCGCTTTCTAGTGCTTGAGCTGCGAATGCATTCGCATTAAAGTTAGGACCTTTCAGAGCGAAAAAAAATGCATTCTGAGAGATATTTCTTGTATCTGTAGAAACCGCTGAACAAGACAAAAAAAGTTTATGAATCTGGTTTAATTCCATAACTTAAAAATAATAAAAAAGTCCTAACAATATGAAATTGTTAGGACTTAATATGTTGTTTGCTAAAATAAATCAGTTTTTCTTTTTCTTTTTGGATAGTGATTTTGAACCTACCCTAGACATCGCACATCTAAACCCAATATAATCTGTTGCCATATCTTGAGGGTAATAACGTCTTTGTGCTGGATCTAACCAATACTCTCTGTCTTTCCAGGACCCTCCTTTATAAACCCTTACCTCATCATTAATTAAAGAAGTTCTATCATTAGATTCGTCATAAGCTAAAACACCATCTTTTATTAAAACAGGAGAATTATACATATCAAACGTTTCCGATTCATTAGTAGGCTCCTCCTCATCAAAGTCATCAAATGTCCTTGAGGAAGCTCTATCTCCGTCTCTGTAATTAATATTATTACTTTTATCGAAATTAGTTCTTAAGTATGTTTCTGCAGAATCCACCGCCACTTTTACGAGTTGGCCTGGGAGTCCATTCGCTACCAGTCTACCGTTTGTGAGCGTGTCGTACTGAATGTCATCTACACCAATTACTTGTACCGTGCCATTATCTAATAAGTTTTTAGTATACACATTACCTCTATAGTAACCAAAGTCACTAAACTCATCGTCTACAACCGGCCTGTATACATCCGCAACCCATTCGGCCACATTACCAGCCATATCATAAATACCAAAGTCATTAGCCCCATAAGACATCACTTCATTGGTAATATCAGCACCATCATCAGACCAACCTGCAATTCCGCCATAATCTCCTTTTCCTTGCTTAAAATTAGCTAGCTGATCCCCTCTGTTTTTACGATCTCCAGATCGTGAGTATTGACCATCCCAAGGATATTTTTTACGACCTCTGTAAGTATTATAATTTCTTAATTCGGTATTGCCAAGTGCTGCGTACTCCCATTCAGACTCAGTTGGAAGTCGATACTTTAACTGTATTGCTCCAGTTTCACGATTGGCATAAACATTAATTTCATTCCCTTCGCTATCAATTTTAATTTTACGCTTACCTCCTTTTAGGACGTCTTCGTTACCTCCAAATGTACTTGTTGGCGCATTGATATAAGTGTCAATATTAAAGTTACTTTCGGCTGATGTATCAGTTAAGTTTGAATCTCTTTTCAGGTAACCTTTTTCTTGTAAGCCTTTTTCAGCAACACGGTCAGACCTCCAATTTGCATATTCGACGGCTTGAATCCAGCTTACTCCAACAACTGGGTAATTCCTAAAAGCGGGATGGCGTAAGTAATTCTCTACCATCATTTCGCTGTAGCCTAATCGATTTCTCCAAACAAGGGTGTCAGGGACTGCACCTGAATATATTTTCTTAAAATTATCTTCAGTTGGCGGATAAACACGTTTGATCCAATCTAAATACTCCAAGTACATCAAGTTAGTTACTTCTGTTTCGTCCATGTAAAAAGACTGAACGTGTTGTTGATTTGGAGAGTTGTTCCAGTCATGCATTACATCATCTTGGACTTTTCCCATCGTATATGTACCACCTTCGACGAAGACTAACCCTGGGGCCGTTTCTTGATCTTTGAAGTTTGTATTGTATTGAAAACCACCTTGTTTGGCGTTAATTTGCCAACCGGTACCTCTTGAAGAGTTTCCTGATCTAGATGACTTCTTACACCCTGTTAAAGATGTAAATAATGCTACTACAAGTAGTAGTCTTAATGTTATGATGTTTTTCATATTCAATTTAAAATTGGTAATACACAATTGAATTCAGTCATGCAATATACTAATTATAGACTATTATGCAATAAAAAAAGATATCGTTTTTATGGTATTTTTTTGATTGATTTATTTAGATTACTTTACTTAAAAACGATGAAATTCAGAATTTATTATTGTAATTTTGGGATTGGCTTTTATTCAAACATACTAATACCCCTAAGATAGCGTTTCTTAACTATGAAAAGTATAGTACTGTGCATTGTAACAATATGTTCTGTTTTAGGGTTTTCTCAAACCCAAACGTTTGATATTGATTGGAAAGAATCTATAATAATCAGCACATCAAATAAAAAGATTGAGATCCCCTCTTTTAATATTGAAAACCATAATTTTTCATTTGAAAAAGGACTTGTTTTTTCTAATCAATGGCCAATTAGAGGAACTATTGATGAAGCCTCTGCCAAAATCACTTCTATTGAAACTGTTGAGATCCCCAGGGCAGACCTAAAAGAGCTCCCATTTAGTACCATCCCAAATGGACCCCAGTTAAAGTTGACTAATGCCCGTTCAAGAAGTAGTACTAACGGGTCTGTTGAAATTTATCCGATTTTTTTTAACGATGGAGTTTTAACTAAAATTGTTCGCTTTACTGTAGAATATCGGATGAGAATACCGCGAAGAACATCCGCAAGCAACACACCCATTAGCAGTTCTTTTTTAAAGTCCGGCAACTGGTATCGATTTGCAATCGATACTACTGGAGTTCATAAAATAACCAAAAACTTTTTGAATAGCCTGGGAATAAACACCGCCACAATCAACCCAAAAAATATAAAAATTTATGGCCACGGAGGGAAATCACTCCCTTTATTGAATTCCGAAACTTTATCAAATGACTTAATTGAAAACTCAATCCAAGTGATTGGCGAGGAGGATAATACTTTCAATGATGAAGATTATATTTTAATGTATGGTATTGGACCTAAAGGATATAATGCTGACAATAATTCACATATTAACCCCTACAATGAAGATACATTTTATTACTTAAATATCAGCCCCGGAAACGGCTCACGAATGGGCCTAGCAAACGAGCCAAATGGAACTGCAGATTTCATATTTGAGACTTTCCATGACTATAAGTTCGTTGAAGCTGACCAATATAATATAGCAAAGCTAGGAAGGCGATGGTTTGGACATCGATTTTATATTGAGAATATAAGAGAATTTGATTTTGACTTTCCAAACCTGGTCACTACAAGTCCCCTAAAACTAAGAGTGTACGTGGCTGCGACTGCCGAGTCAAACACTTCCATGCAGCTAAAAGTGAATGGATCTGAAGTCGACACCTTTTCTTTTAGCTCAATGGACAGTCAATTATTAGCCGCAGAAGATTTTTTTGATGGTTCTTTCAATAGTAATTCGGGAACTATTTCTGTAGAATTATCATATAACAACAATAGCAATCCATCAGCATCGGCCTACTTAGACTACATCTCTATTGAAGCCGAACGCTCTTTAACTAGTTTAGGAACCCAATTTGAATTTAAACACAATGATACTTCAACGCTGGATGGAGTCGGTGCGTTTACAATTTCCAACGCAAGTTCGATTCCTCAAGTTTGGGATATTACTAACCCTTATGAAGTTCAATTCTTTACAAATCATAACGCAGAGGAGCAATTTAGTTTTAAAACTAATTTAGGATCTTTACGAAACTACCAAGCACTAGGTAGCGACTTTTATGTTCCTAGAAAAACCAACAATACAAACGTTGATAATCAAGATATCAAAGGCACAGTTTTTTTAGATAATCAAGGTCAATTTGAGGATATCGATTACTTAATAATAGCACCTAGCTATTTGGTATCGCAAGCAGAACGCTTGGCTAACATAAATAGAACTCAAAATAATTTAAATGTTAAGGTTTATTCATTAGAATCGATTTACCAAGAGTTCAGTTCAGGGATGCAAGACATTGCTGGCATTAGAAATTTTGTTAAGTATGTATACGACAACGCTAGTGAGCCAAATAAAAAGCTCAAATACTTGTGTTTATTTGGAGATGCATCCTTTGATTACAAAAACAGAGTACCCAATAATACAAATGTCGTACCCTCTTGGTATTCTATAAATAGTATTAGCCTAACAGGCTCTTTTTTGTCTGATGATTTTTATGGGATGATGGACCTTAACGAAGGTACCATGTCGAATTCAGATAAACTAGATATTGCAGTTGGACGTATTTTAGCCAACTCAATTCAACAAGCAAAAGAAATGGTAGATAAAGTCGCTTCCTTTTACAAGTCTGAATCCTATGGAAATTGGCGGAATAATTTCCTTATGATTTCAGACGACGTTGACGAATTTGGTGACCGCCTCATTCAAGAAACTACTGATATTATTGCAGAGGATGTAAAGGAAGAAAAACCTTTTTTAAATGTCTTTAAAATTCATTCTGACTCGTATGTCCAAGAAACGACTTCTGGAGGAGACCGATATACCTTAGTAAACAAAGCAATTTTTGATGCCCTCGAAGTGGGCGCTGTTGTGGTTAATTATTTTGGTCATGGTGGAGAAGACGGATTAGCAGTGGAACGAATTTTTGATAAAATAAATGCGCAAGAACTTAACAACCCGAACAAGCTCAACTGTTTTGTAACTGTTACTTGTGAGTATACAAAATTTGATAACCCCTATAGGGAATCAGCTGGAGAATTTCTCTTTTGGAATAAAAGAGGTGGGGCAATAAGTCTAATAACTACTACAAGACAAATTTTTATTAATGTCGGAATTCAATTTAATAAATCTCTTAGTCAGTATCTGTTTTCTTACGGGAGCAATGAATCCTTAAGCATTGCAGAAGCACTAAGAAGAACTAAAAACGACCCCCTTGTCACAAATATTAGTCAACGTCGATTGGTTTTTTATATTGGAGACCCTGCACTTAAACTTCCTACGGCTAAACCAGACATAAGGGTAACCAAAATCAATGACGAAGACATCACTACAACCAACCAAATTCTGAAAGCATTAAGCCCGGCCAAAATCACTGGAAATATAACCGATGCCCAAGGAGCTATACGAACTAATTATAACGGTATTTTAACAGCAACCATATTTGATAAAAACTTACAACGAACAACAATTGGAAACGATGGAGTTACTGACGGAACAGATTTAATTTTACTTGACTATAATGCGATGGGAGAAGTTATTTTTAGAGGACAGGCAAGTGTGACGAATGGGGCTTTTGAATTTGAGTTTATAGTTCCTAGAGACATTACAGTTGCTGAGGGCAATGGGAAAATCAGCTTGTACTCCAAAACTGAAACACCATTATCCAATCAAAGGGGGTTTAGTTATGACATAATGATAGGTGGAGTTAATCCAGATGCACCCGACGATAATATTGGCCCTACCATTAATTTATTTATGAATGATGAAATTTTTGTTTCGGGTGGCATTACTAATGAAAACCCCACACTTATAGCAAATTTATACGACGATAATGGGATTAATACCGCTAGTGGAATTGGCCATGACATTGTAGCCACTTTGGATGGAGATGAAACAACTGTTTATAAACTGAATGACTATTATACAGCTGCAGTAGATGACTATAAACGTGGTAGTCTAAGTTATCCTTTTAGAGATCTTGATCCTGGCCTACACACTCTAAAGCTCAAAGCGTGGGACGTTTACAACAATGCCTCCACTCAAGAAATTCAGTTTATTGTATTTGACAAAGACGAAAGCTTAGAACTTACTAATGTTTTAAATTACCCCAATCCATTTATTAATTACACAGAATTCTGGTTCAACCACAATAGTTCGGACATATTGGACGTTTCCATACAAATATTTACAATTTCCGGAAAACTAATTAAGACACTAAACGGGCAAACAAACATCTTCTCAGGTACAGCTAGTTCAACATCTAGAGATTTGACATGGAACGGAAACGATGATTTTGGGAGTAAAATTGGAAAAGGTGTTTACGTCTATAAACTTAAGGTGCATTCAAAAGAGACAGGAATGAAAGCCGAGAAGATTGAAAAACTTGTAATACTTTAATAAAAACTTATATTTGTTAATAAATAACTTCGACACATAAATGATTAAATTAAATAAAACACACCAAAAACTAACCTTTATTGTCTTGTTTTTAGTGGCCTTAGTCTCAAATAAAGCAGATGCTCAAACTACTATAATTCCAAACATTGATAGCCGTGTTATCACTACGGGTGTACCCTTTCTATTGATTGCATCTGACGCACGTGCAGCTGGAATGGGTGATATGGGAGTAGCAACCTCGGTAGATACTTATTCTCAACATTGGAACCCCTCGAAATATGCTTTTTCAGAGTCAAAATCAGGGTTTGGAATCAGCTACACTCCTTACTTAAGCAAATTAGTAAATGACATATTTTTAGGAAATGTAACCTATTTTAATAGGCTAAATGAGCGAAGTGCATTTGCGGTAAGTTTTAAATACTTTTCCCTTGGGGAAATTGAGTTACGTGCAGATGAGTTTTCAGAAGCCTTGATTGAAAAACCAAATGAGCTCACTTTCGACATCTCTTACTCCTTGCGTCTATCGGACCAATTCTCAATGGCAGTTGCTTTGCGCTATTTGCGTTCCGATTTAAAAATATCTGCGATTGATCCAAGTTCAAAAGCTGCTGGATCTCTTGGTGTCGATATTTCAGGCTACTATCAAAGTGAAGAAGAAGCGTACTCTGATTTTAATGGCCGATGGAGAGGGGGGTTTGCCATTCAAAACTTAGGGCCAAAAATAAAATATGATGATGCTGGTAGAGAAAACTTCTTACCAACTAACCTAAGACTTGGGGGTGGCTTTGATTTTATTTTTGACCAGTACAACCGAATTAATTTAACTGCAGAAGTCACTAAGTTACTGGTTCCAACACCCCCTATATATGGGACTGAATATAATTATACTGACACAAATGGTAATGGCGTTTATGATCCAGACATTGACACTAGAGGGTCCATAGTAAACAGCAATATAATTATTGAGGGGCAGGATCCAAACATAAGCTTCATGTCCGGAGTTTTTCAGTCATTTAACGATGCGCCTGGCGGTTTTAGTGAAGAACTTGATGAGTTCACCTGGGCCCTTGGAGCTGAATATTTATATCAGGACTCTTTCGCTCTAAGAGCCGGTTATTTTAATGAAAATGAGTTCAAGGGGGCACGTAAGTTTTTCGCTTTAGGGGCTGGTTTTAAATACACTACAATCGATATTGATTTGTCGTATTTATTTTCAGCTTCTAAAGTCCAGAGTCCTTTAGAAAACACCCTTCGTTTTTCACTATCGTTCAACATAGGAGATGGTGAATACACAGAATATTAATAATATGGCCATCAAATAAAATTAACAAAAACTATTGCTAATTGCAGTAGTTTTTTTGTCTCTAATAGTTATGAAAAAAATAAAAATTGAAACAACATTTGATGTCTATGATAGCGTTGAAGATTTAGCTATTTCAGTTCAAAAACTATTGAAAAAAGCAACTGAAGCGCGTGAAAAAGCCTATGCACCCTACTCTCAATTTCTGGTAGGCGCAGCACTAGAGCTAGAAAATGGAAAGATTATTTCAGGAAATAATCAAGAAAACGCTTCTTATCCTTCTGGCTTGTGTGCTGAACGGACCGCTATTTACTATGCAGGTTCTGAATTTCCAAATCAAAAAATACTTCGAATGGCAATAGTTGCTGGATCTACAAAAAATCCAACAATCAAACCGATACCCCCTTGTGGAGCCTGCAGACAAGCATTGTCCGAATATGAAGTAAAACAAAACACTGCTATGGAACTCTATTTTATGGGTACTTCAGGTCAAATAGCGTTCTCAAAATCAGTCGAAAACATCCTTCCTTGGGTTTTTGACAAATCAGTACTATAACGTTTTTTTAAAAAAATTAACCCCTACTCTTTTTAGGTTATCAAGCAAAGTATTACTTTTGTATTTACATTAAATTAAATTACTGTAAAACCATGCAGAAAATAACCAAAGAAGTCTACCTTGATTGGTACGAAAATATGATGTTATGGCGAAAGTTTGAAGACAAACTTGCAGCTGTATATATCCAACAAAAAGTAAGAGGATTTCTCCACTTATATAACGGTCAAGAAGCTGTCTTAGCAGGTGCATTGCACGCGATGGATTTATCCAAAGATAAAATGATCACTGCCTATCGAAATCACGTTCAACCCATAGGAATGGGCGTAGATCCGCGACGGGTGATGGCTGAGCTTTTTGGAAAGGCGACTGGAACTTCACAAGGACTTGGAGGTTCTATGCATATTTTCTCTAAAGAAAAAGGATTTTATGGTGGCCACGGAATTGTAGGAGGGCAAATCCCTTTAGGAGCTGGGATGGCTTTTGGAGACAAATACAATGAAACAGGGGCAGTAACTCTGTGTTATTTTGGAGATGGTGCTGCGCGTCAAGGCTCATTACATGAAACATTTAACATGGCAATGAACTGGAAACTTCCAGTGGTATTCGTTTGTGAAAATAACGGATATGCAATGGGAACATCTGTAGACAGAACTGCTAACCATACAGAGATTTGGAAATTAGGTTTAGGTTATGAAATGCCTTGCGGTCCTGTCGATGGGATGAACCCAATTAAAGTGGCAGAAGCATTTGATGAAGCGATTCAACGCGCTAGAAGAGGAGATGGCCCTACATTTTTAGAGATGAAAACCTACCGTTACAGAGGACACTCTATGAGTGACGCACAACACTATAGAACAAAGGACGAAGTAAAAGAATACAAAAAGATTGATCCTATCACACAGGTCTTAGACGTGATTCTTCATGAAGAATACGCCACAGAAGAAGACATTAAAGTAATTGATAAGCGTGTAAAGGAACTTGTTGCTGAATGTGAGAAATTCGCTGATGAATCTCCATATCCAGAAAAAAGCTTGATGTACGATGTAGTATATGAACAAGAAGATTATCCATTTTTACAACATAAATTATAAATTATGGCAATCATAGTTAACATGCCCCGACTGAGCGATACCATGGAAGAAGGAACCGTGGCTAGCTGGTTGAAAAAAGTAGGAGACAAAATTGAAGAAGGAGACATTCTTGCTGAAATCGAAACCGATAAAGCAACAATGGAGTTTGAATCATTTAATGAAGGAACTTTACTCCATATTGGTGTACAAGAAGGAGAAACTACTATGGTAGACGAACTTCTAGCTATTATTGGAGATGAGGGCGAAGATATTTCGGCACTCTTAAATCCAACATCTACCATAGAAGAAAAAATAGAAGAAACAGAGACTACAATTGAACCCGCTGATACAGCTGTAAATACGAACACTACAAGTATTCCAGAGGGCGTAATTGTAGTCACTATGCCACGCTTGAGCGATACTATGGAAGAAGGGACCGTAGCAAGCTGGCTCAAACAAGTTGGCGATGTGATCGAAGAAGGCGATATTTTAGCTGAGATCGAAACAGATAAAGCCACTATGGAGTTTGAATCGTTTAACGAAGGAACGCTGTTATTCGTTGGGTTACTAGAAGGTGACTCGGCAAAAGTAGATGATCTTTTAGCAATCATAGGCCCTGCGGGAACAGACGTTTCAGCTGTGGCTGCTAACTTTTCTAAAACTGTATCAGCTGTAGAAGTTGCTCCAAAAGAAACTCCTAAAGTAACCGCACCCGTTGTTAAAGAAACAGTAGTCGCAGAAGCTGCACCAGTAGCAGTTCCTGTTCCTAATTCGACAGGACGCTTACATATTTCGCCACTAGCGCGAAAAATGGCAGACGATAAAGGCATTGATTTAAACCAATTGATTGGAAGTGGTGAAAACGGACGCATCATTAAACGTGATGTTGAAAACTATAAACCTGTTGCAGCAGCTAATATTTCAAGTGTCGCAAAATTTATACCAACGGGACAAGAAGACTTTGAAGAACTTAAAAACTCGCAAATGCGTAAAACCATTGCGAAACGTTTGGGTGAATCTAAATTTACAGCCCCGCATTATTATTTGAATGTAGAGTTTGACATGGATAATGCTATGGCCTTTAGAGCGCAATACAATACTGTGCCAGATACTAAAATATCATTTAACGATATTATTGTTAAAGCATGTGCATTGGCTTTACGTGAGCATCCACAAGTAAATTCACAGTGGTTTGCAGATCGAATGAAACTCAACAACCACGTACATGTAGGGGTTGCCGTTGCTGTAGAAGATGGCTTAGTAGTACCTGTTGTTCGTTTTGCAAACGAGCAAAGCTTACCTCAAATTGGCACTGCCGTAAGAGATTTTGCAGGCCGTGCACGAAACAAGAAACTAACCCCTCAAGAAATGGATGGTAGCACCTTTACCGTATCCAACTTAGGGATGTTTGGAATAGAGAGTTTTACATCAATTATAAACCAACCCAACTCAGCGATTTTATCCGTAGGAGCCATTATTCAAAAACCAGTGGTTAAAAATGGTCAAATAGTGGTTGGAAACACTATAAAACTAACCCTTGCTTGCGATCACCGAACAGTAGATGGAGCAACAGGCGCACAGTTCTTACAAACCTTGAAAGGCTATGTTGAAAATCCTGTGACTATGTTAGTTTAAAGTTTACTTTACAAACCAGCTGTAATATAAAAATCCACTCAAATGAGTGGATTTTTTTATTCTGTGGGCGCAGAGGGATTCGAACCCCCGACCCCCTGGGTGTAAACCAGGTGCTCTGAACCAACTGAGCTATGCGCCCTCTTGAAGGTCTGCAAATATAGTCTAGTTTTTCAATTCACAAAAGGTTTTTTTATAAAAAATTAAATTATTTCAGCTACCACAAAAGTACTGCCACCAACATATATAACATCATCTTGGGAAGCGCTTTGTTTAGCTGCAATTAAAGCCTCTTTAACTGATGAATATGCATACCCTCTACAACCGTTTTCTTTAAAAACCTCAGCTAGCTTAGACGCTTCTAGTCCCCTGGGAATATTAGGTTTACAAAAGTAATACTTTGCTTCTTTTGGGAAGAATTCTATTAATGGACCAATTTCTTTATCATTCACCATGCCTAATACAATGTGTAAGTCTTGAAATTTCTCAGCGAGGAGCTGTTTAAATACCAAGCGCAACCCCTCCTTATTATGGGCTGTATCGCAAATTATTTTTGGTGAGTTACCCAAAACTTCCCAGCGACCGTGAAGTCCTGTATTCTCTGTTACTTTTAATAAGCCTCGTTGAACTGCTTCTTTGGAGATCATAAACGCCCCTTTATTAAGTATAGCAATTGTTTGAAGCACCGTTCGTACATTTTTAATTTGATACTCCCCTTTCAGGCTAGATGGGTATATTTCGTTTATTAACTGATCAGCGAAATAGAGCGGCGCTTGTTCTTTACTGGCTTTGTGTCTAAAAACAGTTTCTGTTTCTAATTGGGTTTCGCCAATCACTATTGGTGTATTTGATTTTATAATACCCGCTTTCTCCCCTGCTATGGACTCAAGTGTAGTCCCTAAAAACTGAGTATGATCCAGACCAATGTTAGTAATCACAGAAACTTCGGGACTTAAAATATTAGTAGAATCTAAGCGCCCACCCAGCCCAACTTCAATCACAGCAATGTCAACTTGCTCATAAGCAAAATAATCAAAGGCCATCCCTACTGACATTTCAAAAAATGAAAGGGAATTCGCTTCAAAAAATGATTTATTAGTAGTTACAAAATCAACCACAAAATCTTTGCTAATCATATCTCCATTGATGCGGATGCGTTCACGGTAATCTTTTAAATGGGGAGAGGTATACAACCCAACTTTATAGCCTGCTTCTTGTAAAACAGATGCCAACATATGAGCCGTGGATCCTTTGCCGTTTGTACCTCCAACATGGATAGACTTAAATTTATTTTCGGGATGGCTGAGATGTTTAGCAAGTTTAAATGTTTGACTCAAATCCGCTTTGTAAGCAGACTTTCCCACATTTTGATAATATGGTAGCTGAGAAAAAAGCCAGTTGGTGGTTTCAAAATAATTCATTTATTGTCGGACTCTAAAATCTACAATTACAAACCCTATTTGCTTTATAGGAGCTTTAGGGTCGGCAGGCCATTTATGGGAAAGTGCTGTTTTTCTGGCAGCATCGAATAGGCAGCTACCGCCAGTTGTCCCTTTTTCTCCTGGGATTGCTTTTATTACTGATCCGTTTTGGTTAACATAAATTTCAACAACAACTGTCCCTTCTTCATCACATTCAGGAATCACTTTTGTTCTATTTGGGCGTCCACGATCATTAAGACCATAGCCTACCCCACCGTTACCACTTCCAGCAGATCCAAAATAGCTTGACGCATAAGGCTTTCCGTCTAACTGGCCTTTATCTCCTGCCGATTCATCATCGCCTTCTGAGCCTTTGTCTGTGCCTTGGTCAGCTCCTATGCCGCCCATAAGCGCATCTAACTGCGCTTTCTTTTTTGCTTTCAAGTCAGATTCTTTTTTTAAGCGATCGATCTCTAACTTTGCTTGAGCTTCCGCTTTTTCCTGTTCATTGGTCTCAACCTGGAGTTTTGCTTTTTCTGCTTGCACATTTTTAAAGGCAATAGATTCTAAATCTTCAGAAGTAAGTACCTCTTCAGATGCAGCAGACTCGCTTGACTCATCAGTTGGTACTGTTTCGATTTCTTCAATTGGCTCAGTAACTGGAGTGGATTCTGAGGCAAGGATTTCCTTTGGCTGAACCATCCCGCTGCCTGTATCAGAAGAACCAAAATTAACAGCCACCCCATACTCTAATGGGGGGTCCATATATCCAGGACCAACAACAAATAAGAGCAAAACCAATAACAACATGATAGCTGCTGTTAGCCGAGCTGAATATTGTTGATGTTTCGTCTTAAAATAGCGCATCTTAATTAGGATTTACAGCTAATATAATCTTGTATTTATTACGATTGGCAATATCCATGACCTTCACGACATAGTCAACAGGGACAGATTTTTCCGCTCTTAAGACAAGAGTGGGGGCGGTTTCATTTTGGAGTAACTTAAGTAATTCGGATTCTAAATTTTGAACCTCAACTTCTTTTTGATCGATATAGAAAACTAAGTCTTTTTGAATACTTATAGATGTTGATTTTTTGTTTTCAGTTTTACCGCTTGCTGTAGGCAATAGAATATCAATTGCATTGGTAGTCACAAGTGTAGATGCTATCATAAAAAAAATCAATAATAGAAATACAATATCCGTCATTGACGACATATTAAATTCTGGAGTGATTTTATTTCGACCTCTAAGATTCATATTAAATTGGTTCGTTGAGTAAATCTAAGAACTCTACAGAATTGGCTTCCATTTGATATACGACCTTATTAGTTCGTCCTACGATATGATTATAAGAAATATATGCTATGATCCCAACAACTAAACCAGCTACAGTTGTGGTCATAGCTGTGTACAGCCCATCAGCTAATAATTTAATATCTATTTGACCACCAGAATTAGCAATTTCAAAAATGGATAAGATCATTCCTATAACAGTACCTAAAAACCCAATCATAGGAGCTGCACCAGATATAGTAGCTAGTACACTGACATTTTTTTCTAGGGTGTAAACCTCTAGTTTCCCAGCATTTTCAATAGCTGAATTAATATCAGCTAGTGGGCGTCCAATTCGCGAAATCCCTTTGTGAATTAACCTAGAAACTGGAGAGTTAACATTTGTACAAAGTACTTTTGCAGCTTCTATTTTACCATTTACTACATGGTCTTTTATTTGATTCATGAAATTCGGATCTACCTTGGATGCCGCTTTAATTGTGAACAGGCGTTCAAAATAAATATACAAAGCCACCACAAGTAGTACCGTTAACAGTGCTATTATGAGTTGACCTGCTAGACCTCCACTTTTGATGAGCTCAATAATCGATAGTGTTTTTTCGATTGATTCGGTCTCTAAAGACAATGCAATTTCATCTTGAATCATATATGTTTAAATAAGTAGTTTAACAGAAAAACGTTAAAAATTAATAAAAATTATCATTAGAACAGGGTTCTTGTAAAGAAAAAAGTGACCGCTCCTGCTAAAAACCCAATTAAGGCCAACCAGGATATCTTTTTTAAATACCAGAAAAAGTTAATTTTTTCCATTCCCATAGCAACAACTCCAGCTGCAGACCCAATAATAAGCATACTTCCGCCGGTACCAGCTGCATATGCAATAAAATGCCATAATTCGTGATCCATAGGCTGAGAAAACATTCCAAGGGAAGCGGCTACTAATGGTACGTTATCAATAACTGCCGAACCAACTCCTAATAAAAGAACGACTAGATCTGACACTTCAGCGCCCGGCAATTCTGTCCCTAAAGCAGGGGTAGCGACTTTAAGCCAGTCAGCAAAGCCAAACAAAACCCCTAAGGATTCTAGGGCGGCTACTGCCATTAAAATTCCTAAGAAAAATAAGATACTTGGTAATTCAATTTTTGATAAAGAGTGATGTACAGGGCTGTGATGTACAGGGCCTTCATGGTTATCTTTGTCTAATTCTTTTATACTAAATTTTGAGGAACTAAAAATTTCTGCAAATACCGCTACAACACCCAATGAAAGCATCATACCTACATATGGCGGAAGGTGCGTTACGACTTTAAATATCGGGACAAAAATAATAGCCGCTAAACCCAAGTAAAGCATAGTTCCACTAAAACGTCCAGCCGGCTTAGATTGTGTTGTGTCAATTTCAAGAGATCCTTTAAATGCAGGAAGAAATGATGCTACAACTGTAGGCACAACCATACACACTATAGAGGGGATCAATAAATACCCAAATAAATGTCCGGTACTTACTTTGTTAGCTATCCATAACATCGTTGTCGTTACATCTCCAATTGGAGAGAACGCACCTCCTGCGTTAGCAGCTATCACAATAAGTCCTGCAAACCATAAACGCATTTTACGGTCGTTAATTATTTTTTGCAATAATGATATTAAAACAATCGTAGCAGTAAGGTTGTCTATAATGGCTGATAAAACAAATGCTAAGATGGCGAAAATCCATAGTAGCTTAGTTTTCTTTTTCGTTTTAATAAAGTTTTTAATAGTAGAAAAACCATTGAAATAAGCAATGATTTCAACTATGGTCATCGCTCCCAATAAAAACACAAGAATTTCAGCGGTCTTTCCTAAGTGATGCAGTAGAGATTCTTCTAAAATATGCATTTTTTCGCTGTGATCAAATGCTTGAAAGTTATCAAGAAGAGCATGTTTACTAGAATCAAACCAGGTTTGAAAATCATCGATCCCAAACGAAACTAAAGCCCAGCTAATAGCCATCATTACAAGGGCTGGAATTAATTTGTCGATTTTTAAAGTATGCTCTAATGTAATTGCTAAATAGCCTAACACAAATACAATGATGATAACTGCTTCCATTGTTGAAATTTTATATTTTAAAACCATAATCTTTACTGACTATGGCTAGGTAACAAATATAAAAAACTAAATAATCATTATATAGATTTAATGTTAATTTTAGGTAAATAAACCCATCCGCTACTATGATCATGACTAGCCCCTGTTACACTATGGAGACAGTTCGGTAATTCTTTTAACCTAAGAACTCCTAAGAACCCAAAAATTAAGGCTTCTTTGAATTCTATAATTATAGGGTCAGCGGTAGTTATATCCTGTAAACTAAGACTTGAAATACGCTGTATCAGAAAGCTATTATACACCCCACCTCCAGTATACAATCCATTTGTCAAGTTGTTAGCTCTTAAAAGGTTTGTAATCTGAAAAGCACAATGTTCTACTACAGTCCTCAAGATCTGATCAACCTCAAGATCATAGCTGTCAATTAAAGGAAATATATGCTCTTTTACCCACTCTAAACCTAATGATTTAGGTGGGGGTGATGCATAAAAATCCAAAGCATTCAAGTCGTCAAGTAAGAGAAAACAAATAGCTCCCTTTGAAGCTATTTGGCCTTCAGAATCATATGGTAACCCCAGATTTTTTACATAGTGATTTAGAACAATATTAATTGGACAAATATCAAAAGCAATTCGTTTTTTTCCTTGTTCAAAAGATATATTAGCAAAGCCTCCTAGATTAATACAATAATCATATTCGGAAAACAGCAACGCATCGCCTATTGGAACTAACGGTGCCCCTTGGCCTCCAAAGTTTACATCTTGAGTTCGAAAATCACAAACGACAATTTGATTTAAATAAGTAGCTATGTCTGGAAGGTTCCCTATTTGAAGCGTACTCCCTTGGTTAGGCTGATGAAAGACAGTGTGTCCATGGCTGCAAACCGCATCAAGTGGTGCTTTGGGGTTTTTTTTTATAAAGGTGGAAATTACTTCAGATAAAAACCGCGTATAATCATAGTTTAATTGTGCTAACTTTATAGGACTTAATGTCATTGAAGCCTGTAAGCGTTCTTGCCAATACTTAGAATAACCAACAGTTTGAGCGTCAATAATGTGAAAGCTCCAAGAGCATCCAAACTCAAAACGCACATAACACAAGTCAATACCATCAAGTGAGGTGCCTGACATGACTCCAATGACATAAAAGTCGGTTTGATTTTTAACTTGTATTGTAGTCATAGTATATTTTTTAACATTTACTATGCACGCATAGTAAATTTACCTATATTTGATAGACAAATTAAAAATTATGAATTTCTCTTTATCTGAAGAACAATTAATGGTACGCAATGCGGCACGTGATTTTGCACAAACCGAATTAAAACCTGGAGTAATTAAACGCGATGAACTCCAAGAATTTCCTGACAATTTAGTGAAAAAAATGGGAGCACTCGGCTTTATGGGTATTATGGTAAATCCTGAATATGGTGGGAGTGGCATGGACACGATATCTTACGTTTTAGTTATGGAAGAATTATCTAAAATAGATGCATCTGCTTCAGTGATCGTTTCTGTCAACAATTCACTTGTTTGTTATGGACTACAATCTTACGGCTCAGAGGCGCAGAAACTAAAGTACTTACCAAAATTAGCATCAGGTGAAGCTGTAGGAGCCTTTTGTTTAAGTGAACCAGAAGCAGGAAGTGATGCGACTTCTCAACAAACAACAGCGATAGATAACGGAGATCATTATTTGGTTAACGGCACTAAAAATTGGATTACTAATGGGGGGCGCTCAGATGTATACATAGTAATAGCACAAACCGATCGCTCAAAGGGATCTAAAGGAATAAATGCTTTTATTTTAGAAAAAGGCATGGATGGTTTTGAGATTGGCCCAAAGGAAGATAAACTGGGAATTCGAGGGAGCGATACTCATACATTGCAATTTAATGATGTAAAAGTGCCTAAAGAAAATCGAATTGGCGAAGATGGGTTTGGATTTAAGTTTGCTATGAAAACCCTATCTGGTGGACGTATAGGCATCGCAGCACAAGCATTAGGAATTGCTTCTGGAGCTTATGAACTTGCATTGGCTTATTCTAAACAACGAAAGGCTTTTGGAACAGAAATATGTAACCATCAAGCGATTGCTTTTAAACTAGCTGACATGGCGACCGATATTGAAGCCGCTAGACATATGGTAATGAAAGCAGCTTGGGAAAAAGACCAAGGAATAGCTTACGATACATCAAGTGCTATGGCCAAACTATTTGCTTCAAAAATTGCCATGGAACATACCGTGGAAGCAGTTCAAATTCATGGTGGTAATGGCTTTGTAAAAGACTATCATGTCGAACGCTTGATGAGAGACGCCAAAATCACACAGATTTATGAAGGAACTTCAGAGATTCAAAAAATGGTTATTTCAAGAGCTGTTCTTAAAACTTGAAACTTATATAATCAGAATTTAATTTATATGTCAATCAAAGAGATTGAATTAAAGTGATAATATTGGGTATAAAAAAGCCTCGCTTTAAAATTAGCGAGGCTTTAAATATTAGAATTAAATTATCCTTTAATTCTTAATTACTCTAACTGTTTTAAGAGTGTTGTTAATTGACACTTGTACAAAGTAAGCACCTGTCTGTAATGCAGACATATCTACTGTACTATCATTTGTGTTTGGCGTCGATCTAACAACTGCTTGTCCTAACATGTTATAAATAGTAATACTGTCAATAGAAGCTTGCGCTTTAATTGTCAATACGTTATTTACCGGGTTAGGGAAAAATGAGAATTGTGATTCTCCTAGATCTTCAAGTCCAAGAGAAGTGCCAGTAACTCCTAGATCATCAATATTTAATTGATTCATGTCTGAGACTGCATGATGTCTAAAACCTATATAAATAAGACTTCCTGATGCTGCAGAAATATCAAGTGAACGATCTGCCCAAACTCCACAAGCATCATTTGATGTGGTTTCATTAAAGGTAATAGAAGAATTTGTTAGGTTTTCTACAGTATTTTCTGTGCCAACGTAAACAGTATAATTTTCTCCACACCAATTAGGGTCTAGTCCTCTTGCTCTCCATGTCATGGTTGCATCTGATACGTTTGTCAAGTCTATTGGACCTATTATAAGCCAATTATCCGGAGTTAAGACTCCTGCTGTACTACTCCATGACTGCGAACCTGCGCTATAATTGTTCTGCACGCCATCTGCATCGTCGTTGTAGTCTGTATAAAACCAATAATTATTGTCTCCATCTGAATCAAAGAATGTATTACAACTTCCCCAAGACTCCGTATCATTAAAATCATTGAAATAGGGTAAAGTGTTAGTTGTACAAGACGTTGTTTGCCATGGATCTGGTCCATCATTACCGTTATCATACCAAGAATTGACAGCACCGTCAGTGCAAATAGACCTTATAGTAAAATAATAAAGTGATGCACTCTCTAGACCAGTTAAAGTAGCAGGGAATTCAGTAAACGAGAATGTGGATGCTGTACCATCTCCTGGGGTGAAAGTAGAGTCTAAATTATATTCAACATCATATGATGCTATATCTGAATCATTGGTTCCATCAAAATAGACAGAATCTCCACTCATAGTCCATTCTGTAATGGATGGGTTAGCACACCCGCTCGCTTCAGTAACAGTTATTGTACCATTCATATTTCCAGCGTGTGGTGAGCATACGTAATCATTTACTCCAATCAGTTCAAAGGTGTGGCTATAAACATGGCCACTAGTGTAATAGGTTTGGCCTGTACCAAACTCCTCTGGACCCGAAGTTTTAAGAAGATTGTGACTCCCGGAACCCCAAGTCCATTCTACAGTATCACCAACTTCAATAGTAAGTTGTTGATTTGCATCACTACCTGTGTTACCCCAACCTAACTCGTAGGTGGTTTGAGCTTCCACACAAAGTGAAACAAATAAAAAGGAAAAAAGTAATTTTGTTTTCATTTTTTTTTATTTTAATAATTTAAGTAAAAGTATTAAAAAAAAAACTAGAAATATTATTTATCCATTTTTAAATTGCAGTAATTAATATATATTAGATATTATATATGAATTCTTTATGAAAGATACTACAGCATCAATATATGTTAGAAAAGTGTTACAAAATATGCCAAAATTTTGGCTAACACAAACCACACATCGCCTTGATATATATGAAGAAAAATTAGCGAAAACACAATTTTTAGAACAACTTGAAACTTTATTTAAGAATGATAATTATAAGATCTCATCTCTAAATAATTTACCTACTGCCTTTGATTACATTAGACTAGGTCATCCATTATCTTGTTTACTGGAATGGCTATTTGGCAAATTAATTAGTCAAAATCCAAAAAATATAATAAGTTTTAGTTCGAGAACTATTCCAATAATGGCAATCTTACGAAAAAACTTATTAAACAACAAAAATACTCAGATTTGTTACATCGGTGAATTTCCTGAGTTTATAAAAGTGGAACTAATTAAAAAAGTTTACGGTTATAATTTTGAATTAAATAATGTAAAATCAATAAATGAAATACAAGGATTTAATGGAACTTCCATTTTTATTTCAAATCAGATAAAGCTTTCTAGTATTAACTTACCCGAAAATATTGATTTCTCTATAAGTTGTTATGATGAAATTGGAAGTTTGTTAGTCGTTAATGGAAAAGCTAACGAACATTACATCAATGATATTCAACATGTTCGTAGGCGAGAAACTATAGCAATGACCCCTGCTAATTGTATTATTGCACTAAATTCTATTTTAAGTGAAAATTTTTTAGTGATTAAAAGTGCGAAGTATTCCATAAACAAGAAATTGGCGGTAAATTCTATACTAAAAATTACAGGGGCTCAAACAAACCCAATTATTGGATCAAGTGGACTATCTATTCAATATGCGATTATGATGGGGCTTATTGATAATGCAAATGAAAAACATAAAGAAAAAGATATTAAAATAATAGTACCTACTAATTGTTATGGAGGAACCAATGACCAAGCGAGACGGATAGCTTACTGTATTGATAATGTAGAAGTCGTGGATTTAGTTGTTGATGCTGGTAATGATATGGTAAAAAGTATTGACCTTGTTTTAGATAATATAGCTAGTGAGGATGCTATTGCTTACATAATTTCTGAAATCCCTACAAATCCTAGAGTAGAAGTACCAGATATGATAGCACTAAGAAAAGCATTAAGCAAGAAAAGAAAAACTAAAAAGAATCTACTTGCAGTTGAGCCTGTATTCATATTAGACCAAACTTTTTGCCCAAATATTCGCTTTACCGGAAAAAACGAATTACTCTCATTAGTTAAAACCATATCGTACGTTAGTGGGTCTAAATTCCCTAGCGGAGGACTTTGTACTGCTGGATATTGTGTTGCTAACGAAAAAGCAAAAGAATTGATGGAGAAAATTCAAACACACATCAAACTGTGCGACAACGAAGCTACAACACTTCAAATTGAACTATTAGCTAAGCAATTACCTTCAATGAATCAAAGGATTCAAGAGGCTTATAAAAACACTCGCCAATTTGTGAATTTTATCAATATTGTTTTACCGGAAGCTAAAGTTAATTTTGTGTCAGAGGATTTGGCAAAAAAACACTACACACCATCTGTATTTTCACTTGACTTACCAACAAAAGGAAATTCCAGCAAAGAAAAAGAACTATACAAAAGGCTATTAAATAATAAACTAATTGATTTAATGATTAAAGAAATTCCTCACGAAAGCAAGTTCTGTGTTAGCTATGGTCAATTAAATGGATGTTATTGGACTGTCCCTGCCACATCTACCCAAGGAACAACCAATGAGAATGATAAAGATTATATAGTACGAGTGTCTGTATCTCCAAATATAGACATAGAGCTTCATCAAAAGGTTTTCAAGAAGTTCGTAAAAGACCACATAACAGATTTACTATAAAACAAAAAATCCCTAACAAATAAATGTTAGGGATTCTCAAAAAAGGCAGTGACCTACTCTTCCACAAGTGTAGTACCATCGGCGCTAATGGGCTTAACTTCTCTGTTCGGGATGGTAAGAGGTGAGCCCCATTGCAATAACCACCTTAGGGTTATTTGTAACCTTACTATTATTTATAGCTTGGTTACGGATTCCAGCCTAAAGCTGGACAATATCTTAACATATTGAAAATAAATACATGATGTCTTAGTAAATTTTGAGTAAACGTTATATAAAAAAACGTCCGTGCAATAAGCCTATGGATTATTAGTACTACTCGGCTATGACATTACTGCCTTTACACCTATAGCCTATCAACGTGGTAATCTCCCACGATCCTTTAAAGAAATCTCATCTTGTGGTGGGTTTCGCGCTTATATGCTTTCAGCGCTTATCCCTTCCCAACGTAGCTACCCAGCAGTGCTCCTGGCGGAACAACTGGTACACCAGAGGTTAGTCCATTCCGGTCCTCTCGTACTAGG
>JGI24920J38491_100282_pt1 | contig 34123 bp, 39 predicted proteins | sample LinPFosmplate8_FD_38491 | JGI IMG/M metagenome (IMG submission 38491)
TCGAGCTCGGTACCCGGGGATCCCACTACATGTTGTACAAAGATGCGTGCAATAAGAAGTCCAACCAAAAGAACCTAGGAACTATTAAGAGTTCTAACTTGTGTACTGAAATCATTGAGTATACAGACAAGGATGAGACATCTGTATGTAACCTGGCATCTATTGCACTTCCAAAGTATGTAAACAAGGAAACGAAGACATTTGACTATGACAAGCTCCATGAAGTCACTAAGACTGTAACTAAGAACTTAAATCGAGTTATTGATAGGAACTTTTACCCAGTTGAAACTGCTCGTCGCTCTAATATGAAGCATCGTCCAATTGGTCTTGGTGTTCAGGGACTCGCAGATGTTTTCATTCTATGTGGTCTTCAATTTGACTGTGAGGAATCCCGCCTTATGAATGCACACATTTTTGAGACTATTTATCATGCCGCACTTGAAGCGAGTTCGGAGTTGGCTGAGATAGATGGTTCGTATGAAACGTTTAAGGGTTCTCCAGCTTCTGAAGGTATTCTTCAACCAGATATGTGGGAAGGTGAAACCAAATTTAGTGGTCGATATGACTGGGATGCTATGCGTGAACGTGTAAAAACAAAGGGTCTTAGGAACAGTCTCCTTCTCGCTCCCATGCCTACAGCCTCCACCGCACAGATTTTGGGTAATAACGAATGCTTTGAGCCATATACAACTAATATCTATTTGCGCCGCACCCTAGCTGGTGAATTTGTTGTTGTCAACAAGCATCTCGTCGATCATCTTAAGAATGTGGGTCTCTGGTCTAAGGAAATGAAAGACCTCATGGTTAAGGCTGGTGGTTCTATTCAGAACATTGTAGACATCCCTGATGATATTAAGAATCTTTACAAAACTGTGTGGGAAATTAGCCAAAAATGCATTATCGATATGGCAGCAGACAGGGGTCGTTTTATTGACCAATCACAATCTATGAATCTCTTCATGGAGAGTCCGACAATGTCTAAACTTTCTTCGATGCACATGTATGCATGGAAACAGGGCCTCAAGACTGGTATGTACTACCTGAGATCTAAGGCTAAGGCTCGACCAATCCAGTTCAGTCTAGAGCCAGATTGTGTGGCCTGTTCGGCTTAAAGTTTTGAACCTAAATATGAATTAGAAAGATGGACAAGGCTATCGACAACTTACAAATTAACGCATTTAATAATCGGAAAATTGTCATAAGTACAAAGCAGGGTACACCCCTGCGTGTCCAATTTCCTCGAATGTATATGCCATTTGGTGTATCAGGGTTTACACCTGAGGTTGGTCAAACTAAGTACAATATTGACTTTGCAATCAAGGGTTATGACGAGGAAGATAGCTACATGAAGAATTTTTACGACTCTGTGCGTAAACTTGAGGATCAAATCATCGATTCTGTTGTCGAACAAAGTGAAGTAATTTTCGGAGCACCTATGACAAAGGAGCAATTGTTACCAATGTTCAACTCCAACGTAAAGGAGGCACCTGGTCGCGAACCAAAGTTTCGCGTTAAGGTTGATACGACTATGGATGATCAAATCAAACCAAATGTATTTGATGCGGATAAAAACCCACTAAGGGATAATGCGACTAATGGTCTCTATGCAAGAAATTCGGGACATGCTATTGTTGAACTCAATAGTGTGTATTTCTTGAACAGAAAGTTTGGGTGTACATGGAAGCTTCATCAGCTGATTGTTTACGAGCCACAGAACTTGAAGGGATTTCAATTCGTTATTTAGAATTAGATTTACTTAACATTAATATACTATATATAGCCTGAGCCTCCTTGAGCAATTTACCCTGAACCCTGGTAAATTTCTGTGGGTCCAAACCAAGCTTGATTTTAGCCATTCTTACAGATTCTGACCACTGAGTGAGTGTCATCTCTTACTTACTAGCTTTGATTATTTTTTTGTAGGACTTGCTACCCTTCTTGGGGACGAGGCAGAAAGAGTCCTTCTTCTCAGCCTTCTCCTTCGCGAGTTCAATGAAAGCCATGAACTTGGGGTTCTGCTTCAGAGACTTCTTAGCAGCCTTACTCGCCGCCTTGGAGATAATACGTCCATCCTTCATTTGGAGATCCTTCTTGGTGAGACCACCAGAGGTTGCGTTAGCGTTACCGTGGAAAACTTCGGCGCGGGAACCAACAGTCATTTATATTAAGCACGGAAAATATTCTTGATGTCCAAAATAGATATTTTAGCCGTTGTCCTGTTCACAGGGATTTGCGTTTTTACACGGTCGTCATTAAGAACCTCTGAGCACACGATAGATTTATGACCTTGGAGTGCCATCATTTCTTCTTCCACACTCACAAACCGTGGACACTCCTTGTAGACCAATTTTTTAACGTAGACAGCTTGAGTTTGACCGGTTCGATGACTTCTACCAATCGCCTGTAATTCAGTTGCAGGGTTCCATGCCGGGGCTGTTATGTATACTCGAGTCGCATCCTGTAAATTTAACCCCTGCCCCCCACTCTTGATCTGAATGATGAAAACAGCTCCTGGGGCTGCACTTTTAAACGCATTTATTTGCCTGACCCGTTCTTCTTTAGGAACTGACCCATCAATCCTGAAAACTGGACAGTCCAACTGGGACTGAATGTAGTTCATTTCACCCCTGAACTGACAAAAGACCAAACTCTTCTCCTTAGGGTGTTCTTGAATCATCCTGAATAAAGTTTCCATCTTGTTAGATCGACCTTCCCACTTCGTTGGTTTGGTTCCATTCTTCATACCGACCCCATTTAGATACATCTGTGGCCAAATCATACACTGCCTGGCACGGAGGAGGCACTCCAAAATGACCATATTTTTGGAGTTAAGACTTTGGGCATTTTTGAAGGCATCTTTGATAATATCCTGAGCCTCCAAAAAGACAAATTCGTAGAGAGCCTTCTCTTCTTTGAACATATCAAGTTCCACATTTTCAAACGTACAAGGTGGGAGCCGAAGACGTTCGTTAATCTTAGCGAGATCATCCTTGGTTCGACGAAGGATATAGATATCTTTGATCTCTTTGGTTCTCCCTTGAACAAAGTTTTTGGGAATTCCCAAAAAAGTACAAAGAGACACAAAATCCTCCATTGAATTAAATACCGGTGTACCAGTCACAATCCATTTAATATCTGTCCTCAAACGGCACACACTTTTGAACAATTTCGAAGACTTGTTTCGAATCTCATGGCCTTCATCCAGAATAACACGATCCCAAGTCATATAATGAAGTGGAGTGGGTGCACCAACCTCAGCACCTTTGATAGTGAGAAGTGTATATGGTGCAATTGTGATATGTGAATCACTACACACCTTACGCTCATTTCCATCATAAATGTTTACGGTAAGATTGGGTGCAAATTTTTGAATTTCTTCATGCCATTGAGTGATAATAGATTTGGGCACGATGATGAGTGTACGACTTTGTGGATTTCCAAGCATTGTAGAAATCAGTTGTACGGTCTTGCCCAGACCCATTTCGTCACATAAAAAGCCTCCCTTGGGTCCATCATTTTGATTTTCCATTCCAAGCATCCATTGTACACCTTCTCTTTGGTAGGGTACGAATAGACGCCCGTTTAGGGATTCTGTTGCGAGTTTGTATTGGTCTTCAGTCGTCATCGTAGAAGTCCTCCTCAGGGAGTGCCTCAATTTCACAGACAACTGGTTCAGGTTCTTTTTTCTTTCGAGTCTTCTTCAACTTAGGTGGTGGAAGTTCATCTATGTGTTCTCTAAAATAGAGAACTTTATCCCAAAATTCCCTCATGACTGGGAGATAAGTCTTCCACCATTCACGATCACGGGGAACGTTAACTACATCAAATTCTTCAGGTTTAGGCCAATTGGTTTCAGCTGGCTTGTATTGGATGAAGTCTGCCGATTCTAGGTCTAAAATCTCCATACATAGTTGAAGCTGTGGCATGTAATGAATAGGTACTTCCCCGGGTATGATCGCTCTTTGTGGGGGGCATTTAATCTCCACGAGTTTACCAGATTCGGTGACACCATCAGGACTTCCACCTAACCAATCTTCAACTGGGTGGGGGCATAGACCAAGTTCATGGACAACCTCCCCATGCCTCTCTTCATATAGAATACGTGCTTCATCCTCATACTTCTCACCGTGACGAGTGGCTGCATTTCCGGTAAACTTTTCACCGAGACCACATTTTTTGAGTAGAAGTCCTTCAGGTGTTTCGTATTTATTAACACCAATGGCTGTAGCTGCATCTGAAGCGGTTAACATTTTGCCACGAAGAGCAAGCCACTCTTCCGACTTCTGTGCCGCATACTCACGCTCTAACGCTGCTTTAACATTCGGGTGCATGTTAACTTAATTAACATTGTATTTTTTAAGCTCATCTAGGACTTGAAAATACATTTGTGCTGCATTTTGTTCAGCTTGTTTTTTACTTTTTGCAGCACCTCTCGCACGAAACATATTGTCGATGTAGATATCAATGTAGAATAAACCTTCGAGATGAGCACATACACGGTATTCTGGTAGTTGCCAGTTATTTACCTGACAATGACGCATGAGATGGTCCTTATAGTTATCATCAACCATGATAGAGTTCATATCAACAATCTCAGGATCTTGATAAATTCTAAGAATAAACTCCTTAGCATGGATGAGACCAATATCCATGTAAATAGCACCAATGAGGGCTTCAAAAACATCCTCAAGAATTTTTGGATTGTTATTCCATTGGTTGCGCATACCCTTTTCATCCATAATCACAAGTTCATTTAAATTGAGTGTATTGGCAATCTTAGCTAGGGTTTCACCACGTACAAGCTTTGTACGAGCTTTGGTGAGGAACCCTTCTTGCTTACTTTCGTATCGATCAAACAAAAACTTAGTGATGACAAAACCTAGGACCGAGTCACCAATAAATTCAAGTGTTTCAAATGATTCTGTAAACTGTTCATACTCTTTTAGAGCGGATTTATGTGTAAAAGCTCTTTGGTACAAATCAAGATTTTTGATCTTTGTACCAACAAGTTCTTCAATTCGTGTCTTATCAACAAAGACAACCATGTTTTATTATGTTATGTTTTTATTTTTTAAGCCTTTTCCTTCTTGATGTAGTGAGGAGAAAGGTACTTCTGGAGGTTAAGGTAAGTAACAACAACGTCGGCGGGAGGAGCAAGAAGGTCCCGAAGCTTATCGTCGAGAATAATCTGGCGGCCGTTCTCGGGGTGCTTAAGACCCTTCTCAGTGATGTACTTGTTAACGAACTTGGTAACCTCTGAGCGGGAGATGAGATCTCCGTCGGGGAGGGCAAGAAATTCACGCAACTTAGGTGTAATTTCCTGCTTTCGGTTGAATCCGTTATTCTCGGCACGCTTCTTGGCCTTCTCACCGTCAGGATCCTCCTGAGTGTTCTTAACCTTGCGTACAAGCTTAGTGAGATTCTTTACATCGTTGCGGAGGGCGGCAATTTCGGTCTGGATAGTTTCAAGAGACATTATATCTTTCTTACGGACGTAATCTTTAAGTCTAGATGAAATAGACCAATAAGTACCACAATACATAATAGAAATGATATTGATACTTCAACGGGTTTAAGGTTCTCAAGAACATTGCGCTGGGTTGGACGGTCTATGAACCTGAATGGTTGACGAGAACCATCGTCAGGGCATCCACCAAAACAGCAGTCTTTGGGGCAGTGAACAACATCAGGTCCCCGTCTGGTACCGCAGAACTGATTGGTTTCACCTTTGTATGCATAGCACCTACATTCATCGATCACTCTACAGACCATATTATTATATCACGATATAATAATGGACGATCAAATCTATTCGAAATCTACCATTGAAAAATTCTTAAATGAAAATTTACTTTTCAGGGATGCCAAACTGAAGAAGTATTATGATAGGAATTTGCAGAGGGACCTCGGTAAATTTAGGAGTCGGGTTCACAGTACCCACTCTAATAAAGATTTTGAAAGAGTCATATATCTTCTCATAACAGACTCCCTCAGGGATATCATCCTAGAGACTGTTGGTGAACTATCAGAGTATATGAAGGATATGGGTGACATCATCGTGAGTGGAGGTGAAGCTTTCAATTTATATGTGGATTTCGATGACAGAATAGTCACACCCGATATAGATGCAAAGTTTGTCCCCCGTATGGCTGTAAATCCAAAATACTTTGGAAAACTTCAAGCAACCAAGTTGTTATTATGGAACAGATTGGGTGAGATATCTAAACGCTTGAATACCCGAGTGAGGAAACGATTCGTAAATATGAAAAAGAAAAACCCCAAACTGTTTAAGTTTTTAGGTATAAGTCTAAAACCCTCTGGTTCAGTTGTATCTCGTCGGTATACTCTCATAAAGAAGAAAAAGGGGGGACTGGGAAATAAACCCACTAAAGGTGACGTATTTATCGATGTAGAACTGTTTGCACTCGATACAAACTTACGCTTCTTTTCTCCAAAGACTGGTAAAATTGAAGATGTTACACTTGGGGGTATGCTCGATATCCCATTCATGCGACCTAAGGAGTTTGGGTACGAGGTAGTTTTATCTAGACGTAAGGGTATAACGTATAAAAACTACGATACAGGTAAACTAACTGTAAGTAACAAAGTATACGTGGCGAGTAAAGAGTTTCTAATTGAAGATATTTATTTGATGAGTAAGTTGAATCTTCGTCCAGATAAGAAGGCCAAGGATCGTTTACGTCTCGCAAAACTTGGTCAATTATTTGACAAGAAAATCAAAAATTCAGATTCTATAGATGACGTCTTCAGGCGTGTAAGATCTAAGATTATTAGAAAAGCCCCAGCCACGAAAAAGAATGGACGCGTTTCTATGAACAAAGCAAAGCGTGTAGATCCATACAAATACAAAAACTTTACGACTAAACCATCAGAGGAGAAGTTATCCAAACAACTCGTTCAAGGATTAAAACCAGTTGTCGGGAATGCTAAAATTAATGGATACACAAATTCATCGGGTAACAAAAAACTTAATTTGAAAACACTGAAATGGACTAATGTCAAGAACAATTCTTACGTAAAGAATGAGTTTAAACTCAGGGCAACAAATGCGAAGAATTTACCAAAGAATTTCAACGTTTCGAATACTTTATATGGTTATAAACCCAGGAGAAATACATGGGTCAATAAGAATGTGCTTAATAAATCCGCCGCCATCCCGTTTGTTGGGTTAAAGAAATGAAACCTAATATAGACATAAATGATTTACAACACCCCAGCCAAGGGTGAAGATGGACTCTATTTCGTAAAGGTTCTCAGTGATGAGAAGCGTAAATGCCTTGTTCAGCTAAACAAGGTAAAAATTACTGACGTGTCAGGCGAGGTCGTATTTGATGTCGTTTCTGATGCGAATACAAAGAAGATCGGGGACATCGATGAAGGAAATCTTGCGGCAGCCCTTGAGAACTGTGAGAGTTGGTTTGGTAAGAAACTCACAGAAAGTGTCATCAAGGGTGCTTACACTTCCAACCTCGATAATGGTGTGATGACCTGCGACCGCCTTGAAGTCACCAAGGTATACAACGCACAGCAGGAGCTCATCGACTTTAGTACCCTTCAGACAGGTAAGAATTGTAATGTCATTCTTGAATTTGCCGGACTTTGGTTTGCCAAGAAGGCTTTTGGTCCCACATGGAATGTTGTCCAGGTCAAGGTTCACCCAGATCCCATCCTAGATGTATACCCAGACCAATATGCATTTGTCGATGAGGAGGACGAATAAAAAAATTGTTAGTAATATATAAAAGATGTTCGGTTTAAAAAAGGGTCGTAACCAAAATATTGTTATGCTCCTCGCCGTAGCTGCCCTCATTTTTCTTCTATTCCAAATGAATTCCAAGTCTGGTTATGCCATTGTTGAGCGTGAGTACTCCGCGTTCGGTGCGGCCCCAGCCGCTGGCCCCACCGCTGGCCCCGCCGCCGCCGCCAATGGTTGTGGTATGGACAAGGGTACCGGTCTTGCGTCCTCCCTCCTTCCCCGTGAGGTCGCCTCCGATGAGGACTTCGGTCAGTTTGCCCCAGAGGATATCCTCAAGGGACAGAACTTCCTTGAGCCCCGTGCCCAGGTTGGCTTCCCCGAGACTGTCGGTGGTGCTCTCCGCAATGCCAACCAGCAGATTCGTAAGGATCCCCCCAACCCCAAGGACCCCTTCGTGTGGAACAACTCCACCATTGTCCCCGACACTATGCAGCGTGGTTTGTGCGCTTAAAGATTAAACAATAATTAGATATAACAATGTCTTCTGTTCCTAATGAACTATCCGAGAGCGTTTCAAAGCTCGTAGACCTTACAAAACAACTTTCTGAAGCAAAATCTGATATCAAAGTCCTAAACCAGGAGGAGAAACGCCTTAAGGAGGTAGTTAAGAAAAATATGGTTTCTCAGGGTATTGATACCATCAACCTCAGGAAAGGTAAAATTAGCATTCGCAAATCAGTCCGAAAGGCGGGTATGAATAAGGATGCAGTGAGAGATGGACTTTTAACATTTTTTAATGGAGACGAAGCAAAGGTCGAAGGGGCCCTAAATGCCATCAAAGATGGACTTAAAACAAAAGAATCTACTTCTATTTCATTAACTGGTATAAAAGATAAACCCGAGAAGGAAGATAAGTAAATAAACATGGTTTGGAGCCAATACGTATACGAAGCCAATAACGGATTTGATCCCGACGTCAGTGATGACGACGAGTTCAATGACGAACACACTCCTCTGAATATCGAAGACTGGGAAGTCCAATACTCAGACGAACTAGGCCACATGTGGAACAATATCCGTACACTCTTGTATGATGCCCAAATTGAGCATACAGGGCGTTTTTGTGATTTTGTCGAATTTTGTTACATTGAACATGACACAGATTTGAGACGCACAACATGGGAATATCAGGAGCAGACAATGTGGTATGAAGAACGACTTGCTCACATTTGGAGAAATGTCAGGCGCAGTATAAACGATAATGGTCTCCATGAAGAGATGTTACGTGGTGCAACGTTTAATGATTTTACCAACTTTGCGAAAAATTATATGAGTGTATATTAAATGCTCCCAAACCTTACATCCCAGAAGGTTGCCATCCCCGCCGCTCTTTTTCTGGCTCTGAGCCCCGGTCTTCTTTTGACTACCGACGGCTCAAAGGTTTCTCTCATGAACCGAAAAACAAGTCAAATGGCCATATTCTTCCACGCTCTCGTGTTCTTCCTTGTGTACAGTCTCATCGCCAAGGCTATGGGTCTCGTCCTCACTCGCAACGACCTTATCGTGACTACTGCGCTCTTCCTTGTGCTCAGCCCCGGTCTTCTCCTCACTCTCCCTCCCGGATCCGGTGGGGTGCTTCGGTCTGGTCAGACCAGCCTGAATGCGGCTCTCGTTCACTCGATCGTGTTCGCGATCGTGTTTGCGCTTTTACGTCGCCAATTTCCTCAATTCTATTAAGTAGGAAGATGAAATACCTCGTGTTAGGTCCAGCTTCGATGGGTATATTTTCCCTGATAGGCACCCTAAAAGCACGAGAGACGGAACTCGTTGATGTCAAAGAGATATCCGGCTCTTCCGCTGGTGCAATTTTAGCACTATTTTTAGGTTTGGGGATGTCCATTGATGAAATTCTAGAAACTTCACTTTCATTGAATATCCCCAATTTTGTTAAAATACGTATAGGCTCCTTTTTTAACAAATTTGGTTTTGTTGATATGGGACCTATACGTAAAAAACTTGTAGAAATTTGTGGTTCAGACCCAACATTTGAAGAAATAGATATGAAACTGTATATAGCAGCGTTTTGTATGAATACATCAGAGACTGTATACTTTTCTAAAGATACACATCCAGATATGAAGGTAATAGATGCAGTGTGTATGAGTATGGCAGTGCCTTTCATATTTGCATGTGGTAAGTATAATGGTGAGACTTATGTAGATGGTGGTATGAAAGAGGAATATCCCCTTTCACCATTTTTTGATAAAAAACCACATGAAATTACATGTGTAAAAATTAAAATGAATCGTGTGTATCAAGAAGATATACAAACACCCAAAGAATTTGTAGATTGTTTAGTTCGTTCAGCACTTTCTAATAGAGTGCAATACAATACACCAATCGAACTTATAGAAATTAATGTCGGAAACACTGACGTGTTTGATTTCAATATGAGTTATGAAGAAAAAATACAATTGTTCAACAGAGGATATACTTTTTTGTCAGCTTAATATAGATGGATGTGGATACATTCAAAATAAGGCTGACTGCACTTCCTTTTCTTAGTAAGGCAGACGTGGCGTCTTACCAACAGAGGGTCCAACAAGGAAGGTTATCCCCTGAAACCATTTTCAGAGAAGCTGTCAGGGTAAATAAGCAGAGAAAGACCAAGGAGATTATCAAGAAAAAGCGAGAGTTTCGCTTTATGATTGCTGATATAGGACTTGATTTCTGGGACAGAAGGAGCCTCATTAGACTTATCGATGAAAATACAGTTATCCTTAGACTTAAAGCTCGAGCCGATAAACTTGTAAAAATTAGGGAGCGAGAAGATGTGGGAAAACGACGTGCAAGACTTACAAAGTTCTTGACAGGTCTTAAATTAGATCAAACTGATAAAGATAAACTTCTTGAAAGGTTTGATGAGGGAAATAGCGTTAAGGTACTCACACAAAATGCTATATCTCTCCAAAAGAAGAAAACATCTGAGGCCGTCTCTAAAGACCGTGAGTTTTTGAAAAAAGCAATCAGTCGTATTGGTATTAGTTCGACATTACAAGCTCAACTTATGTCTAAATTTAAACCCGGTAAGGGAGCTGTACAAAAACTTATTGAAGAAGCCAAGCGTTTAAAAAATGTATCTGAAAAACGAACAATTAATGTGAGAAAGGGTGAACTTTCTCAATTGGCTAAAAAACTTGAGGTAGCTGCAAACTTTTCTAAACGTGTCGCAAATGTGGACACTATTGAAAAAGCTGACGCCTTAAAAGAAACCATTAAGAAAGCAGGTGAAAAAAGGCGAGTTAGTACTATCACCGATGAAAAAGACAGATTAATAAATATAACAAAGGAAATTGGTATATATGACACATTCAGTGGTAAAATTAAGGCTATACAAAATCAATCTGACTTAAATGTGGTTAAATTAGATATAGTAGAAACTGGTAAAAATGCACTCAAGAAACTTTCTAATCAAAAGAATGTGTCTTTAAATTTTTCGAGTGTTATAAATGCTGTTGTATTTGTAGACCGTCTCGCACCCCTAAAAAAAGAAATTGAGAAAGCTGGTTTAAATCTGAATGACATAAAAAAGAAAAATGAAGAAAACCTGCAAACTGAAAAAAACGATTTAGTTAAAAAGGCTGAGAGGATTTCATTTAATTTAAATATCAAGGATGTAAACTCCAAAAACAATGTGAAGTCTATGCGGGAAAAGATTCAAAATGCATACAAAAAGAAAATTCAAAACAATAAAAAACAATTGTCAAATTTTGCTTTACAAGCTAACATTAGTGCGTTAGGTAATTTAACCAAAATCAGTAATGTGAACACACTTAACATGGCAAAAGAAATGGTCAAACAGGAAACGAAGAATAAGCTTTATGCTATAGCCTCGACATTAAATGTGGGTCCAATTTTGGTATCTAAAATTGGTACTATAAATACCATACAAGATGTTAAAAACGTCTCACAAGCGATCAAGTCTGTTATTCATAAACGAACTAAAAATATGAAAAATACTGCACTTAAACAACTTCGAAAATCTATAAAATCTAACCGTGAATTAATGATTGAACAAAAAAAGATAGAAGCTCAACAACTAAAAATTAACGAACTCGTCGAATATTTTAATAGTAGACGTTTAGAACCAAATCAACAATCATATCTTATGGAACAATACATAACCTATAATAAACCCATCAAGACTATAAAGAAGGAAGCGAATAATTTTTATGTTAAACTTTTTAAAGAGCACAGAGAGAAAAGCTTACCAAAATTAATTGAAGATCTCAAAAAATTTGAACTCGATGAATCAAATATAGAATACATAGTGAACAAATATACAAAAACATACATCGAACCCAACGTCTTACTCAACGAAGCAAAGATTATTGGAAATATGCGTGCTCAAGAAAGGTGGGTCGAAATAGAAGAAGAATTATTAAACTATTTAGACCGATTAACATTAAAACCTGAAAATAGGAGAAAAATTACCGTGGCACTCAATAGTTACTGGGTTAATTTTCAACCACTCAAGAAATCTGCGACTAATATGGCTGTTAAAACTAGAAACGAACCCCGCGCTCTTGAAAGAAAGGAACTCGTAAATCATATGAATAAGATAGGTAATATCAGCCGTTACAATAAAGTTCAAATTCTTAAAAATTATAATCAAGGTGTATCAAATTTAAACACTCTAAAAAATGTAGTTGAAAATTCAAAAGGAATGAAAAATGCTCAAAAGAATATCGAAAATAAGGCGAAACTCAATCAAAATCAAATGAAGAAGAACCAGAATATGTATTTTAAAAGGTATATAACTAATAATTTAGGTCTTAACAATAGTAATGAAAAGGTGAAGAAGATATTGAACAACTATAACAAGTATCCTAATTACATACAGAATCATATGTCTAAAGCTAACACACTAAAAGCTTTGAAGAATGAAAGGGTAAGACTAAAAAATAGCACTAAAATGTTACCCATGGATGAGAAACGTAATAAAAGAATCGAGAATATTAAAAATGCTAATGATGTTGCACAATTAAATAGTGATATTTCTGATGCATATTTAGCTATTATTCGTAAAGAGATATCAAATATGGTATTACAAAGTGGTGTCAAGGCTAATGTAAATACAGGTCAAATTAACAGTTTACAGAAAGGTGAAGAAGTGAGGGCAAAGCTTATGAATGCAATTGAACGAAAAAGGAATCAAGAATTTGCATCTGTTCAAAATGCTGTAAGAAATATGACACAAGAAAATCAAACAACACTTATACAAGAATTTACTACACAGAATGTACCAATCAATAAAATGTTAAAGAAGATTGCAGAAATCAAAGATAAACGGTCTATTGAGAGGAAGAGAGCCAATGAACGTCTTGAATTATTGAAACACCTTAAATCTCTCAGTCTTTCTGAAATTAATGTCAACAGTATTTTGAGGGTATTTGACTCAACTCCCAAAAAGACATTAAATATGTCTAAATTAAACGCTAATACACTTCATAAAAAAATACAAAGAGCCTCACTTAACGAAATAATGAAAAAACTTATATTATCTGACGATGTTAAAACTGAGTTTCTCAAACGATTTAGGAATACACCATCAGACCTAAATGAAATTATAGAAACGGCTATACAAGTAGACGCGAAAGCGAGAAAACAATTAGATTTACAAAAACAAACCCGAAATTACGTGGTATCTCTAAAATTAGGTAATAAAGATACCCCAATCCTTAAAAAAATTACAAATATGCTCACACCTCAAACAGCTAAAACAATCCGCTCAGAGGCTGAAAGGGTTAAACGTGAACTCGATGCTGAGACAGTGGAAAAGAAACGAACTGAGATCAGGACTTTTATGAACAAAACTACAATCACAGCTGGTATGAAAAGGTCGTTCATTGTGACTGTAAAACTCAATACTGATTTAGACGCCCTTAAAAGAAAAATACAGGCTGCCGAAAGTCTTGTTAAAAATGCAAAGGGTCAGCGTGGTCGTCTCAGGGCTGAACTTAGAACATATTTAAATACTCTAAACCTAACCAATGAAGAAAGAAAACGTATTGAAGGTGGTGTAGGTGATAAAACCAAAAGTTTGACACCTTTAAAACGGAGGGCTCGAACTATTTCTGAAGCAAAACAAATTCGTAGACTCCGACGTGGTATGCTCAAAACTACAACTAAGATGAGAACTCTTAAGACTGAGTCTAATACACGGCAGAGAACAGTTATGCGCACCAAGGCAGCCAAAGCTTTCAAAAAAAATAAAAATATAAAAGATCGAGAATTGCTTAAACCACGATTAGAAAAGCATCTATACAGTCTTCCCAATATACCTCAAAAACGAATCGATGAATATCTCACAAGTTATATGAATGGTAAAAAAACTATTCAAGAACTTACCACTATTTCTAATGCTAAAAATAAGCAATTTGCAAAAACTAAAAAACGTTTAGCCATACTCGTCCCTAAATTACCATTTAAGGATGATATGAAAAAGAAACTATCAGATAGACTTAAGAGTTCACGTGTAAATATTGACGCATTCAAAACCAATGTTAAAAATTCAATCGTGAAACAATTCATCCCAACCAAAGAAAAAAAGAAATTGATTGATCAACTTCTTTCACTTGAATAAATTTAAATTTATCCACAGACAAAACTTTTTTGTCAGTTTAATATATAAAATGGACACGTGTGATCCAAACGCGGAAATAGCCGATCTCAGAAAACTCATTAAGATGAATACTGGGCACTCTATTAAACTGACAAGAGAACAGATATGTCAAGTATACGATGACATCCAGGGAGGAAAGTTACCCCTACCCCCTCTGGTTTTAGACTCGAAAATGAGTTATTTAATCGATAAGAAATCGCCATTAACTCCTAAAGATTTTGATGTTTTATTCGACTCTTCGTCGAAGCGTACCGACTTAAAGCGAATTGCACGTAAAGTTGGTCTAGTGAAGACCGAGCAAATGACCAAGAATCAAATTTTTGATGCTATCGGTAAGCGCTTGAGGTACATGAATGTTCATGAACCTATTAAAATCTCGAGAAAGCGTCTCTTATCCAGTAAATCTAACACAGCAGCGAACAACGCAGCAGCGAACAACGCAGCAGTGAACAATCTGGGGTTGAACAACGCAGCAGCGAACAACGCAGCAGCGAATAATTTAGGATTGAACAACACTGGAAACAGTGGAAACAATCTGGGATTGAACAACACAGGAAATACGGGTTTTAACAACACTGGTAATAATGTGAACAGAAATAGAAATTTCAACAACAACTCTGCATTTAACAGTGGTGGGGGATCTAATAACCTATCAAATAATGCTTCCAGTAAACCCAATTCTAAGGTTTCATTCCCAAATAAAAGTTTGTTCGCGACAATGAACAAACCAGACTTTGCGAAGAATCAAGAGAATATGTCCCAACCCAAACCCATGTTTACAGGAATGATGGGAAATAAAACCCCTAATTTCATCAATTCTAATAAGAAGAAAACTTCATTCTTTGGTGGTTTATTTGGTGGTTCGAAGAACAATAATAAGAATTTCATTAAAGCTAATAAATTCAACAAAGCAAAACCGGGTTATGCATTCAAGACTGGTAATCAGGGTCTAGGGTACTATAAGAATGAAGGACCAGTTGTAGCTCAAGGACCTCTCAAGAAACCAAATGGTTTCGGGGAGCCCGTAGCCCCCGTGGGTCCCAACAACAAAAAACCCAACAAGCCTGTGAATAACAAGAAACCCAACAAGGTAAACACTGGCGTGGGTAACAACACCGTGAACAACAAGAACAACAAGGTCAACACTGGCGTGGGTAACAACACCGTGAACAACAAGAACAACAAGGTCAACACTGGCGTGGGTAACAACACTATCATCAACAAGCCCAATAAGCCTGTGAATATCAAGAAGGAAAAGGTCAACATAGGCGTGGGTAACAACACTGTGAATAACAAGAACAATAAGGTCAACACTGGTGTAGGTAACAACACTGTGAATAACAAGAACAATAAGGTCAACACTGGTGTAGGTAACAACACTGTGAATAACAAAAACAACAAGGTCAACATAGGTGTGGGTAACAACACTGTGAACAACAAAAACAATAAGGTCAACATAGGCGTGGGTAACAACACCGTGAATAATAAGAACAATAAGGTCAACACTGGTGTGGGTAACAACACCGTGAATAACAAAAACAACAAGAACAATAACGGAAATACCATCATGACTAATGCTAACGCTAACAACAAGAACAATAATGGAAATACCATCATGACTAATGCTAATAGTAATGTGAAGCCCAATAACAATACGAAGCCTAACAGTAATGTGAAGCCCAATAACAACGTGAAGCCTAACAGTAATGTGAAGCCCAACAACAACGTGAAGCCCAATGGTAATGTGAAGCCCAATAACAACGCTAACAACACGAAGCCCAATGGTAATGTGAAGCCCAATAACAACACTAACAATCAAGCTCGACGCAATGAGGAAAATCGTAAGAAGGCTGAGAAGGAAGAACAAGAGGCCAAAAAACGTGAAGAAATTGAAGCCAAGAAAGAGGCTGCTCGTGAAGAATTACGTAAACGCCAAGAAGAAGCTAAGAAAATCAAAGAAGAATCCAAACGAGTTGCGAACATTGAGAAAAATTTACTGAAATTACCCAATGTGGATAAGGTGTATCTCACCGCTTTCAAAGGAAACAAGTCTATTAATAATGTCAACAAAAATGCTCTTCTCAACAAAGTTGCAAAAGATAAGATTATCAGGAATCTCCGTAACGAAGTTAATCCCATGTTTATGGGTAAGAGACGTATTGCATATGTAAACCCAACAAATTACAATGCCATGAAAAAGGAAGTTGAAAACAAACTCGCTGAAAAGACGGCTAGTGAAGCTGATTTACAATTATTGACAAAGCTTTCTACAAACTTGGCCATTTCTAAGAACTATGTGAAAGCTTTCGCTAACGGTAAAGCGATGAATACTATATCTGTAAATGCTCTTACCAATAAGAGAAACAAGGATCTTGAAGTATACAAGATGAATGCAACTAATAAGAAGGGATTATTCGGTGGGTACTCCACGACCGTACCCGGTACCAAAACCATGAAGTTCATACCAAATACTGAATACAACAAAACACTTAACAGGGCCAAGACCGCTTTAGAGGCTAGGCGTAATGCTAAGCAATTGGCCGAGAATAAGCGTAAACCAAAAGAAAATAACGTGAAGCCCAACAACAATGCTAAGCCCAATAACAACGCTAACAACACGAAGCCTAACGGTAATGTGAAGCCCAATAACAACGCTAACAACACGAAGCCTAACGGTAATGTGAAGCCCAATAACAACGCTAACAACGCGAAGCCCAATGGTAATGTGAAGCCCAACAACAACACAGAGTTCGTGGGCCCCAACAACAAACTAAATACTATAGAAGAAGAACCCAACAAAGAAAATGCGGCTGGAAACAATTTCAAAAACGCGTCTAATAACACGTTTAAGTTGAATAAAAATACCAAAAACAAAATTCAAAACAAACAAAATAATGTCAACAACTTCAATGCCAGTGCCGAGTTGAACAAGCAATTAAACATTGAGTCTAATCGCCAAGCTAGGAACCAAAACGAGAAGAACTTCAATGCAGCTGCCGAGTTGAACAAGCAACTCAACAATGAGGGTAAGCGTGTAAACAGGGCTGCCAAGAACAAGAACAACAACAATAACTTTAACGCAGCTGCTGAGTTAAACAAGCAGCTCAATAATGAGGGTAAGCGTCAGCAAAACGTCGAGAATAAGAAACTTGCAAATAGGCGAAAGAAATTAACTAACAAAACCGAAAGGGAGGTCGCCAAGTTTATGGGTAGGATAGGTAAATGGCGCCCAGCTATTATAAGTGCTAAGACGATAACAGAACTCAATAATCTCAATAAAAACTTAAACAACCGTATTAAATTGAGGAATAACATCAAGAAGAGTGTACTCACACGCAAAGAGCAATCTGAATATGCCAACATGGTGATGAAACTCAATAAAAAGGTTGCCAATACACGTAAGCTCTTTGAAAATGGAGTGAATAAGAAGATTTCTAACACTACTGGACCCCTTGTGAAGGGTATACTGAACAAGGCTGTAGCTAACAATAAACGAGGTAGCTTCAATGGTGGTGAGAGACTTGGTAACAATAACAATAACATCATCAATGGAAAACCAAAGCCTGTATACAACAACAACTCCAACTCTAACAACAATGTCAAACCAAACATGAAACCTAACCCTATATTCGAACCAAACATGAAAAACAACCCCACTTTTGAAAAACTTACCAATGAAAATAAGAAACCGTTAATATCCGCTATCAATTCACTCAAGCAATTACCTCAAAATAAGAAAACTATATTCAGGGGTCGACTTAACAGCGCTTTCAAGAACCAAAATCTCAATAAGATGAAAGCTATTAGGAACGAGGCGATCGCTGCTAATAAGACGATACAGAATCAACTCGCGGAGGAAAAGAGATTAAAGGAAGAGGCTAAGGAAGCTAAGCGAAAGGAGGAAGCGGAAAAGGCAGCTGCAAAGAAGGCAGAAAGAGATGCCAAGAAGAAAGCCAATGAGGAGGCCAAGGAAAAGAAGAAGGCTAACGCTCTAAAGGCGGTAGAAAATGCGGCGAATGCGTATGTGGCGGCGAGGAAACCAAAACCTTCGTTTAAAGCCCTAGTTCAAAAGAATAAGGAACGACGTGTCATGAACGCAGTTAAAACTGCTGCCCAAAAGACGGCGATCAGTGAGGCTACCGGTGCAGAGCGTATAAAGTTGGCTAAAAAGTTTGCACCTAGGACTCAAGCAAATGTCAAGAAAGCCAACAATGCGAGTAAGGTGTTCAAGACAAACGTGAGGAAAGCTGCTGAGGGGGCAGCTGAATCAGCCAAAGAGAAACTTCGTAGAAACGCGGAAAAGAGGGCGACTATGATGAATAAATCCAGCTATCAGGCTAAAATTAACAGTCGAAACTTTAAGATACCAAAGAACCGAAAGAAGATATTCACTAGTCGTATTCAAAGGGCGACGACATTGGGTCAAGTTCTGAAGGCATATGAAAATGCTCAAAGTGAACTACCTAAGTAAACCCAAAACACGTAAAAAATAACTAAAATGAATCATCCCGACGACGACTGTACCGTGATTACCGACATGCCTCTCAGTGACGAGGTTGTCGATTTCATCGAAAAGGGACTTCACCGCGATATGACTGAGGAGGATGTGGAGAATTGGTGCGACAATAACCTCGACGGTCTCGCATCCATATATGAAAAGTATCGGGATACATACTTGTCATACGGACAGGCTGAAATGACTCTATTTTTTACACAAACTGTATACGGTCGAGAGGACGCGATGGATATTATTGCTAGTTTTGTAGATGGATTGTAATTTAAAGAAAAAAATCCCCTTTACATTAATGACCACATGCGATGTTTGTTGTGAGAAATTCAACAAGATAAATCATAAAAAAGTTGACTGTCCCTTTTGTGATTTATCAAGTTGTCGCTCATGTAGTCAAAAATATATACTTTCTTCATTTGAAGACCCACACTGTATGGGTTGTAAAACTCCATGGAATCGTGAATTTGTAGATTCATTTTGTACAAAGTATTTTCGAAATACAGAACTCAAACGACGCCGTGAGGTCGTACTATTCGAAAGAGAAAAAGCACGAATGCCAGAGACACAACCCGAGGTTGAGAGAATTCTTCAAATGAGGAAACTAAGAATCATACTAGATACTCAAAGATCACAATTATTAGAACTACATCATAGACATCAGAATAACCCTATAATATCGATAGAGATTCGAGATCTCTATAGAGAGATGGAAAATGTTTGGCGACATATAGAACAACTACGTACAAATGGGGTTGATCACGGACAGACATCATTTGTCCGTCAGTGTCCACATGAGGAATGTAAAGGTTTTCTAAACGAAGAATGGTATTGTGGATTGTGTGATAAACACTATTGTAAAAGATGTAATGAATTACTCACAGATGATCATGAATGTGATCCACAAACTGTCGAAACAATGGAACTTTTAAATAGAGATAGTAAATCATGTCCGAAATGTGGTACAGTTATTTACAAAACAAGTGGGTGTGCACAGATGTGGTGTACAAGTTGTCATACAGCTTTTGACTGGCGAACTGGTCAAATAGAAACTGGACGAATACACAACCCACATTTCATAGAGTTCAAAAATAAGACAATGTCATCTAGAGAACATGGGGACATACCATGCGGTGGTACACCGACATTTAGAGAGCTTAGAACAGTTGGTGCATCGAACAAAATACTATCGTTTGCTATAATTGTATACCAATGTGAACGTGATCTGATGTTTATGGATCTTCAACCTCCAGATAATCTACAACTTAGAATATCTTATATGTTAAACGAGATGACTGAAGACTTATTTAAAATTTTACTTCAACGTCAAGAAAAGTTTCTAGATAAGTCAAGAGATATCTCACAAATATTTGAAATGATATCTAATACAGGTGGAGATCTTCTAAGACAATATATACTCGATCAAGAAAAACATGATGAAATATTCATAATCATAGAAAAACTCGTCGATTATAGTGATGAAATATTCACCGTAATTCGTAAAAGATACAACTCTGCATTTCCTAGAAAATTAATTCTATGAATACAGTAAGATGGTCATTCTATTGTTCCTCATTGTATTATTGGTGTACCTACTTCCCACATATCCCAAACCGGTGGTAATCGAAAATTTCATAAATGAAAGGGAATGCGCTTATATAATCGAACAGGCAAAAAAAGAGTTACAAGTATCTACAGTAGATAAGGATAGAAGGGTTGATGAACAAATACGAAAAAGTGAAACAGCTTGGTTAAGCACTGAAGACCCTATAATTAGAAGTGTCGTAGAACGATGTGTAAGTCGTACGGATAGACCGATCGAAAATTGTGAACAACTCCAAGTTTTACGGTACAAACCTGGTGGGCATTATATGCCTCACCAAGATGTCTTTTATCAAGACAAGAACAAGAGGTTGTACACTTTCATAATAGCTCTCAATGATGAGTATGAGGGGGGTGAAACAGCTTTCCCATATCTAAATGAAAAATATAAACTGAATGCTGGGGATGCACTATTCTTCCACACATTGGATAACTATGGATTGGATACGACCGATGCTTTACATGGTGGACAACCTGTAAAGTCCGGGGAGAAATGGGTTTGTAATTTATGGGTGCACAAGTATCCTTATACCTGAACCTCACCACGTTCGATGAGCTTCTTACGATTTTCTAGGTGAAGTCCTTCGACAAGGGATTTGTTTTGTGCACCGTATGGTACGGCGTATCCCTCATCAACCAACCACTTATTCACGTTGGTCCATACTCCATCTTCAGAGACCCAAACCTCTCCGAGTACGCGTCCAAACTTACCCCTAGAATCCGCCTCTGGGCATCTGAGTTCGATATCAATATCATCCTTCTCAGATGCAACAGCCTTTAGACACCATTCCTTGAGCTTCTTCTTCGATAGGAGACCGAAGACCTTCTCCTCCTTATCAGAAGTACGGGATTCGGGGGTGTCGATACCTAGAAGACGGACACGCTGCTTTGTGCATACATCAAAACCTAAGTCGATGTTCACGTCAATAGTATCACCATCGACGACCTTCGCAAGGGAGGATACACGATAGATAAATGTACAGGGTTCAACGTTATAAGAGGGCATCTTATATCTAATCATAAACTTAAAACTTTAATACCCTCATATATTAGATGAAGTGTGTGGCTACCTTTTCTGAAAATAGTCTGTACAAAATAAAACTAGCAAAGACTCGTAAGAATGTCCTTGAATCTATATACCAACGACCAAGTATCGTAGAGGTGAGACCAATCAAGGAGAATCTGAGACTTCGTTTACGTTTCACAGAAGCGATAAAAGAAGCACAGGATATGTGTGAAATTGATAAGGATTCGTCTGAATGTCATTGGGCTTGGTATGAGGTTGATGAATTAGAGGATTCTATGCTACGTCTATATCCCGATAGACGGTAACAATTGGGGGTTCATCTTCGTATCCATAATAACGAATTGATATTCCAAAAAGTTTCATCATTTCTGGATCAACATAGTCGTTAATTTCTCTTTTCCAATTTTTTATAGTTGTTTGAAAATATTCAATTCCATTATCTGAAAATACACAAATACGCATGAATGGTGTACTACGCACCTTTCTCATATATTCGTGTACAGCCTCGGGTAAAGGTGATGCCCTCATGTATGCCGATTTAAGGATATTAATAACGTAGTATCCATGTGAATCACAAATTATATTGACTTGCATTTCAGGGAACCCTTTGATAAATGCTTCAAAATCCGCATTACTAGGGAGGGTTGTGAATACAGGTGTATTCTGGCATATAACCTCGTCATGGTAACCAATACCGGGATGTGTGTGAAATGACATTTCAGAATACCAAACTCTATCGATTTCAGGACCTTCTACACGATTTCGTTTTTTTGATGTGACAATTTTTGGTTTACTAAACTCAAAATTTTTGTATTTAATATTACCAGCAAATTCCCATTGTTTGACAGAAGATAACTTACTCACTTCTTTCAAATCATGAACTACCTCACGAGAAAGTTTTATTCTCTTCTTTCTTATTGCCATATTTGGGCGCATGAGTCTAAATTTCATTGACACTAACCTGTTATACACTGAGAGTTTATCGGGTTATATTTTTAACTATGTATCTACATTCATTATTACATTTTTATCAAGTAGTGTAATTACACCCAATTCACTCCATGTATAGTACCGAATGGATATACCAAACTGTTTGCGCATGATAGGGTCTATATATTTATTAATAGTTCTTTTCCATTTTTCGGGTGTAGATGTATAATACTGAAATCTACCCCGAGGAACTGATACTCGACGAAATTCGTAACCATTCATGAGTTCATTAAATATTTGAATTACTCTATTAGGGTTTGGTTTATTCATATTTGTTTCGATGAGATCTATGATATAGTAACCTTGATTTTCTAAGATAAGATTTGCTTGCATTTGAGGGTAAGCGTTTATATACGTCCTCAAATCGGGTTCACTCGGATATGTAAATAATGGGAGTTCATTTTCTGGTACTGGGTGTGTATGATAAACTATGTACTGTGTCAATTCTTCTTGTGTAGGTGTAACATTCGCTATTCGATTATTCGTATGAGCTGTCGGTGTATTGAATTTAACATAATTCCTTGTATTATTGATAGTAAACGGGATAGTACCGGCATATTCAACTTGTCGAGTCCACGTTCGAAAGTAAATTTCTTTTAAATTATCGATTAGTTTCCGGCTTAACCTAACAGACATATACCTATTGTTCGCTTTCGTAATTGTACCAAGATTATACTTATTCCGTGGTATGTTCAATCTCACCAAATTATTCGATAATCGATTGATTGCACGATTAATTTCTGAACTTCGTCTCCTCCCTGTAAGAACCCTTTGTCTATTCTGTGTCTGCCTATTTATAGGAGCCATCTTAACATATATAGAGAAAATTAAACATTCTTTATAAATGAAGTGGGATATTGAAAAAATAGTGAAAGAAGTCTATTCTGAATTAGGTCCTGGGTACAGTGAGAGAGTGTACCACAACGCGGTTGAGGTTATATTGAGAGAGAAAGGTATTCCATATGAATCTGAGAGACACATTTTGGTTAGGTTTAGGGGACATGTTGTTGGACAGTTACGAGCTGATATTATTATAGACAATACTGTGATACTAGAACTAAAGGCTATTAAGACTCTCACTGATGGGATGGATCAACAGGCTCGAAAATATCTTGACTTGACAGGACTGAGGACGGCGTATCTGGTAAATTTTCCTCTTCAACAGGGTCGGGAGGTTGAGATTCGGAAACTTGCATTAGGACCATCAGCGGGAGAACTCGCGAAAGCCTTTGATAAAATACGAGATCATCATCGTGTCGTGTCTGCGGATTTAACACAGCTGCTTCCAGGAGTTCGTGGGCCGTTTTCAAATGAAACTTCGCCTGCTCCATACAGTACTGGACAGCCGGGTCCGTTTGATTGATGTTATCTAGGTGTGGGCACACATGAGACTCGAGCTCATAGAGTGCCAATAAGGCTTGGTTTTCTTCTTGATTCATGGTTGAAAATTGTATTTTCATTGGAACACTTAGGTAATATTTAGTTTACTTTTCCAAAACAATTAAAAATATTTTAAAATCTAATTGATTTGAAAAAAAATATAAAAGTAATTAACATAAAGCACATTTATCATTTATATTGAAACATTTGAGACAAACGAAATGTGAACATTTTCTGAATTTGACACATTTCGTGTTTTCAAAACAATTTGGACATTCATCATTCTTGAATTCGAGTACCTCATTTTTGAATCTCCAGAAACATGGATTACACACCTTCAATCTTGGGTCATACATTTTATGACACACTAAAAAGTTTGGACACTGTAACATTATGTAAATGTAATATGGATTCTTTAAACTGTTGGAATAAATTCCCATCTAAGGTCATAACAAATCTTTTTCCAAATTACATCTTGTTGATAAAGTTTTTCTTTAGACTTGAGAAGTGGAAAGTATTGAAGGAAGTCATCTTCACCTAAAAGTTCACAAAATTTATATAAAACATATGAGTAACTCAAAAAGTTTTTTCTTTCTGTTGGACAATTATCATCAAAAGGTCTTTGTATATCTTTGAACATGATTCGTAGAGTCTCTTCTAGTTCTTGTGGCATATTTGGTGGTTTGATTCCATTCAAAATATTTGTGATGTACGGAACATGTTCATAGTATTTATTTAGTCTTAATTTTTTCAACAACCCACGTATCTTAGCGTGAGTGATATCTATTAGATTTTTAATTTTCATTTTTTTTAGTTCACTTCTCAATTGTTCAATAACTTCGTCGGGTATAGTGGTCATCTCTTGTGCTTGGAATTGTGACAACCACTCATTGAAATGATTTTCTCGTTTGTATGAATAGTTTATAATTTTCTCAGATGTTTCTTGCTCTTCCTTGTACGTTAATTCGTCTGACATGGCTATAGCAACTATTTCACCGCATCCATCACATACCAAATCTGCGGTTGATCTCATATGAATAATGTTACTGTATACACAATTTGGACATTCATCTATTCGTATAGAATGTTTTGGTCTCTGTATATTCTTCTTTTCTACTTCTATCAAGTAATCTGTGAATATATCCTTTCTTTTTAGACCAACAGTTTCTTTCACATTAAATACATTATCAGTGTTTGACATTTCCTCACCTTCATCTGTATGTTGATTCATATACGGCATACATTTCATAATATAATCAGCCATTTCAGATTGGTATTTACCTTTTTTCGATGGATCCTTCTTAATTAACTCGCCCCACTCGTCCAATTTATTATTATATCTACTTAAAAAGTTTCCTTCCATTCTATATAAAGAAATGCTTCTCAAACTTTTAAGTCATCTTTTATTTCTGTATAAAAATTTAACCACACCACGAGACTATACAATTATCAAAGAAGAGTTGGAATATAAAATAGATTATGACTTGAAATACCAGACAGAAGATAAGTTTTGGGTAGAAGAGAGTAAAGATTGGGATGGCATTCTTGAAGAATTTTATGGTAACGTAACTGGTAGGGATTTTAGACATACCTCTATACCACAAAATGTAAAATATGTGATTTTACGTATCAAGTATTATTACAATGGACATATTTATTCCTCTATATCAAATGACATTAATTTCAGACCGGGTGAAAATGAAAGTTCAGCGATGCATTTTAGTATCCCATTGAGTAGTGCTTGGATAGTTGATCATGATGATAAACCTATGCGAAACATTACTGAAAAGGTGAAACGATATTCTGGACCTAGATGTGATTTTCATGAACAAAGGGTTCCACTCGAACATTTGTTGTATTATGATAAAGATGTCTTAAAAGACCGTTTTCCTAAGATTATTCTTTCGAATACCCTAGGAATGAAAAAGGTTCTCAATACTCTTAAAGATTACACAACTAGTCTTCAGATACCTTAGTTGCTAAGTAAAACTTGAGTTCACCCAAATTTGCAACGTTATACTTTAAAATCAAAAACCTATTACCAGTTTCCTGTATAATTTGCACAGACGCACACATACTCGTCGCCTTTGTAAAGATATTCAGGTATTTTAGACTGTACATACCAGTGATTTTTTGACTTTCATCCAAACATTCAATGGATGTCTCTTGGTTCGCAAAATCACCATCACATTTGAAATTTATTGTTTTACCCTCCCGTGTGATTTCAATATCGGTACCGATATTAGACATATCACGACACAGTCTCTGAAAATCAGTTGATGGTAAAGTTGTTATAGTAGTCATCTCAATTTCTGGAACTTCGATGCGACTTTCATTAATATCGAGAAGTTTGAGTTCAAACTTTGTATGAGTTTTTTTCGCTTCACTCGAAACTTCCATATTCATATACTCTTTCGATTTGATTTCGATTGTCAGGACATCATTATTTGTTATCGTCTTTAGAAGTTTGAAGGTATTGGAGATATTGATACCAGCGATAATCTCCTCTTGATCACAGCTATACTCTTCAAAATTGTCTGCTGCCAGATATATATCTATAAGAGATGTTCGGGCTGTATCTAAAGTGACAATATACACACCATCTGGTTTAAAGTATACGTTTACATCATTTAGAATGTCTTTTAGTACTTCAAATATCGACTTAACAGCTGAAGCCTGGATAGTAACTAATTTCATATCTACTAAAAATTATGCGTTAGATCTTTAAATTAGTTCTACTGATTTAAATCTGTATAGGCAACACCTTTAGATACTTCCCTACTAATTTTCTCTTCTAGTTCCTTTGTCATTGCAGGTTGAAGAGACTGACCATAATCATTCAGGGAAAATAAATCTGAATTGGGTGCATCACCATCGAGAGATGTCATTGAACATCCAAACGCACCAATGGAACCATGTGAAACTTCTTTAGCTGGTAGGAGTGAGTCTAACCAGTTTTTTATTTCAGTACCAACCAGGATTTTACCATTTTTTGTCAGCATGGTTGGGACACGGTTAATCTTATTTCTGTAATTTGGTGGTATCCCCTGTGTGTTGACATTGTGGTAATTTACAAGTTGTTTCAACTGTTGATGTTTGTTGATATATTCTATAACATCCATCGAATGTTTGCATCTTGGACTATATATCAGGAGTGACATCTATTATCTATACGGTATTTTCTAAAAAAAAATTAACGCATATTAGTAAAGATGAACTACTTGTTAGCATTTATTCTCATCCTGATTGTTATCCTACTCACAACCAACATGGAAATGTTTACAGAAACATTCGGTCTCTCAGGCTACACCAAGTCTGTTTCTCAAGTAAAGTTGAATGACCCCAGACCAAACCTTGATGGGTTTGAAGAATTTGAGGTGAGTCTCAACAATGATGCAATGGAGGATTTCGTATTGAAGGCTAATAAGGAAATCTCCAAGCGTACGGGTGTCTGCACCTACATCATCGAAACTACTGCAGTCAAGGGTTACAGGAAGGAACGTGATGAAATATACGAACTCATGTTCATGGCTATGAAGAAGGGTGGATTTTCATTTGGTTTCTCTGTTGTTGCGTCTTTCGAGGTTCAAAATGGTAAATCTCGTATAATTTCTCTTCGAACACAACCCATTGGTGTTGAAGCCCCAGGTGATGTGAGTGCTTTCACAGAGAGTTCGGCTGGTAAGGAATTCGTTAAATATGAACTTGTTAAAGAAGCAGCTACCCCTACACAAAGTGAGTTGGAATCCGCTAAAAATAAATTACAGTAATTGTAATGTTAAGCATCAATGACGTGACAAAGATTGATGATAAAAGAAAACAGATTAGGAAAGAAATATACAAGAAGATCTATGAACAGTTTTCTTCAAAGATTAAACAAGCTGTTGAACTTGGACATAAACAGATTTTTCTCACTGTACCAGCATTTTTAATTGGTTATCCAGTTTTTGATAGAAGACTTGCGGCTAAATACGTGGCTAGACAATTCGAACTCGGTGGTTTCACCGTAAGACTTTTGAGTGATCAAGACATATACATATCTTGGATCGTACCTAAGAAGAGTAAAATAAAGAAAGAAGAGGTTGAAGAGGGGGATTTCCCAAATCTAATGAATTTGAAGAAAATGGCTAATCAGTACAGGAGAGGTGCGTAGTAAAAGATGGATTTAAAAACCCTATTAATCATAAATGGACAATTTGAACATTCTCGTAGAGGCTAAAAAGGAGTATCTTGGACAGATGTGCCTTATTATGATTCCACCTATGATTGAAGTTTTTCAGGATATGTACATTGAGGCAATGAAAACCTCAAAGGGGAAGCAGGTTCTCATAATGTTTCAGAAACATTTAAAGGAGGTTCCAAACTGGTCTAATGCCATGTCTAAACGACACACGGATAACATAACTGATAGGTGTACTTGGTTTGGTGATCTTTTAGCGGCTGTCTTTGTTGCCTGTACAAAGATTCTCTCCGCGGTTCGCCTTAAGGCTGATAACAAGAAGATTTCTTTAAAGCTCCCAACTGAAGAAGTTTTTATTCAAACCTGTTACAATAACATCGCGAAGGACCTGTACCGAGACCCCTACATCTTCCACGACGAACAGAGTGAGTATGCTCGTGACGAAAATCTTAGGGTCCGCTTCTCCTTATGCATCGAGAATACCGTGAAAGAATTGATTCCGGTGCAACAAATTCTTCAGACTTACATGTCGCAAGAAACGCGTGATATTTCACTCGACGGTGACATCCACGACAGTGCCGACCCAGATGTTCTTGATGAGCAGATGGAGGAGATGGAGTCTCAGCCAATGGAGGGACTCGAACCTGAGATGGAGCCCGAACCCCTAGATGAAATGGTTGACCCTCAACCCACTGGACTTGAAAATGAATTCAAAACAGTCCATGGTGTACACGCACCCGAAGCCCCAGAGCCAGTTTCGGAACCAATTGCTCAACCAATGGGTGGTGAAGAATCGTTCGTGGAGCCCCAACCTCAGCAGGAGCCGGATGATAATGTCTTTTTTGGTGATGCACCAGAGCAGCGCACAAAAAATCCCCGTTATAATTAAATGGAACTCTCCGATCATTTACGCGACCCAGTGAGTGCCGCCCTAATTGCAGCTGGTATAACTGCTGCTTATATTCATCTCAAAGCGTATCTCAATAATGAAGGTAAGCTTGAGCTTAACAAATACACAAAACCCGCTGTACTCAATGCGATTTTAGTGTTTTTCATAATCTCGGGTGGTCTAGGTAAAAAGGAGGCTATTTCTACAGAGCCTTTCTAAACTTAAAGATTACACCAATATAATAAGAAAATGGCGTCTGTCTCTGCTTTCAATGATATGATGAGTCAATTTCTTGTGGAATTGCACAAGACTTTTCCAGAGGAAAAAGGAATCAAGAAAATGTTAACTTCGTTTGACCTACTCAAGTCAACCAACCCCCGCCTAGTTGTAGATGGATACATGAAGGGTGTTTCTCCCTACGCTGATAAGATTTCTGCAAAGGATGAGACATTTCTTCTAGAGGAAATTGAGAACATCGATTTTTTGAAGGAGCTTGATATTAAGCGTTACTGGTCCAAGATGTCTCCTAATACAAAGGGTGCTACTTGGCAGTACCTTCAGACTCTGTACATGCTTGGTACTACTATCACTGCTCTCCCAGCGGACACCCTTTCTCAAATTGAGAATATCGCCAAGGGTGTAGCGGATAACATGCAAAGTGGTGACGGAGAGTTGGACCAAGATGCCCTCATGGCAATGATGGGTAGCATGTTGAAGGGTCTTCCAAAAAAATAAACCTATACATATATTAAATGAAAGCTTGGTTCGATGATCCTAAGCAGCTTTTTGATGCTGACCAGGTCACCCAATTTTGGCCCACAGGTGAGCAAACTCCAGAAGACAGGGTAAATGCTGCTTCTCGTTTTATCATTTATGTGTGCACTATACTTTATGTTATTCGACGTGACCCACGTGTATTCGTTTTGGGTCTGACGGTATTAGGTGTCGTGTATGTTCTTTATAAGTCTAGAATGGTTAAGGAAACATATGGTGGGTCAGTTGAAGGTGTGAGCTGTCAGATGCCTACACCAAACAACCCTATGGGTAATGTTCTCATTACTGATTTTACTGACGCCCCTAATAGGTTAGAGGCGTGCTATTACCCAACAGTAAAACCATTCGTTCAGGCTTACAGTAGTGATCGTATCCCATATGATGCGGGGCGTTCTAGGACTGCCATGCCCAAGTACCTTCGCAATGCTATGGAACGTCAGTTTGTTTCTAACCCAGTGACAAAAATCCCAGGAGACCAGACAGCTTTCGCGGAGTCTCTTTATGGTAAGAAGAATGCCCCAATGTGCAAGAGTGATACCCGCTTTTGTGATCCCAATGCTAGGGGTGTCCAGCTCGAAGCTTTTTCAGGTTTGGGATCCGATGGTGACAAACGCTCCGGTATGCATAGGGCAACAGTAGCTTAGATAAATATTCTTATGTAATAATAAATGGCCTATCAGCTTCAACCTGGACTTTCCATTGTTCAAAATGCGGGTGCTCTACCCGCCGTAAAAGCGACTGATGAAATTTTTGTATACCCCCAGCCCGGTAGCCTAAACTGTGGTGAATGCCGTCCCAACACTATGTTGTACGGTACCGCCCCATACATGGCGGGTAAGGGTTCTCCAGCACAATACATTGAGACAAGTGATCAGCTTCGTCCCCAATCTACTTCCCGATTTAACAAGCATATCGTTCAGACATACGAGCGAAACCTGTTCCCCTTAACTAATATGGAGTGCAAGGTCCCTCTTCGTACAATGCGATATGAGCCTGCGAGTACCAGAGCCGAAGTCCAGAATGGTCTGTTTCAGCAGAGGTACCTTAATAAAAATGTTAACAAGAAGTAAGAATGGCTGATCCTATATCACTCATGGCCGTCGCCGGTCTTGTATTTGCGGGAAGGAACTTGAGTACCAAGTCCGAACCACCAAAAGTTACTGTCACTGAACCAGCACTGAAAAATCCAGAAGTTATAGAATCTAACAATTTCCAGCCTACAGCCGAAATTCCACACAAGAGGGAGATGGAGAGTTTCGGAGACATTTCTATGCAGCAACGTACCGGTGGTCAGGAAATTCTAAATATGAGAAACAGAATGTATGATACTGGTCGTATGAACAACCTTTCACCCGTCGAAAAGCAGTTAGTCGGTCCAGGTTTGGGTGTTGACCCTAATGTACCAGCGGTTGGTGGGTTTCAGCAAACTTTTAGGGTCAACCCTGTTAATGTTGGTGAGTACAGACTGACCACACTCCCAGGGCGTACTGGTCCTGCAGCTGACGTCACTGGTGGTCGTTCTGCTACGGTTGGTGAACTTACACACAACAAACCCGAAACTACCTCCTTTCTCCCATCTAGGCGACCTGCCATGGCGGGACGTGCTCAAGGTATGTCTGGTGTAGTTCCTCGTAATGAGCATGAAAAAACTAAGCGCACTACTAATCGTTCGGAGACTGGTCTTCGAAATGATGGTTTAGGTTTCAATGGTGCTAAGCGTTTCATTTCGGCTCAAACGATGTCTCAAGACCCCACTAGATTTAAGAGTGATCGCACCGATGAGCAATATATGTATAATAATCGCCCAGCCCCAGGTATCCACAGTCATCACGGTGCCTATACACAAGGCGTTGCTTCTCAGGTAACTGCAAAGACTAACGAGGAACTCATGAAGTATGGCTTCCGCCCCGAAGATCGCAGAGGCAAGCCCAACAGGATGGGTAATGCTGGTAGGATGAATGTTCGTGAGAGCGCCCTCAAACAAGGTGGTCGTCTTACATCTGTTCGCACCGATAGGACTCGTATAGATGGTCGTGTTGCCCCCGCCAATGGTGGTTGGAGTCAAAACTACCAGCAGAAGCCGTTTCACCAATTTAACTCATACAAGGGTAATGCCAATCCTAATACACAAGATCTTGGTATCGCTAAAAGGCAACTTCAAAACAACCCCCTCGCTCATTCTCTCTATCAGTAGAAAGATTGTTTATAATAGACAAAAACAATCATTAAAATATTGTCCCTATATTTTAATGAAGGTCCACACCCTTAACATAGATAGCAGTGAAAGAGATACAAGTGTCTATGCATATGCTAATAATTATACCGTTACTTTGGATAACCCTATTTACGATATATCTAATATAACACTCGTTTCTGCTCGTATTCCTACACCACAATTGATGACATGTGGTACGAACAAGACATTTCGTGTAGATGGTACTAATATTACTCTAAATGAAACTAACTACTCTAACGGTCATGTATTAGCTGAAGATCTTGATATAGAACTTGCACCTTCTAATACTCACATAGACAGTGTTATTTTTGATGATGATACAGGTTCTTTAGTATTTTCGAATACACATGGAAGTGGGGGTAATTTTACTCTTCAATTTTATGACGGTACGAATGGATATTCGAGTAATTCTTCACCAGTAACAACTCCACATCAACTTATGGGTTTTAGTTCCAAAAACTTTACGTCTACAGGTAAAATACTTCGTTCTGGTGCGATTAATTTAAATGGACCTAATTCTTTGGTATTAAAATTAACAACAGGTTCTGATGAGTTTACTCAGTCTATATATACTTCTACACCATTCTATACTGGTCATATACTTCTCGATGGATCGGGTTTCGTAAACTTTAATGGTGCTGATGATAAATTAGTGCACCACTTTCATTCTGGAACACAAAAGATGATCAAGGATGTTAAAATCGAGTTTTTCTATATGAGTCATGGTCGATTAATCCCATATGATTTTAGAAATCAAGATCACGTACTGAAATTTGAAATTACGGGTTCTACCGATAAATTGGAGAATTTGCCTAAAGTTTCATTACCAGAAGAAGAACCCAAAAAGGTTGAAAAGAAAGAGCCAATCATAAGTATTCCTGAAGTTGTAAAGAATTCTTATAAGTGGAGAAAGGAGTATTTGTATATAGCGCTAATTATTTTAGCTGGACTACTCCTGATGTTTTTAATGAAAGGCAAACCTCTTAGCGGGTTATCGCGTAGACGGGCTGCGCAGGCTTAGAAACCTTACCGTTGACACGGGAGATGACTAAGAAGACAACCACAGAGAGGAGGGAAGTCAGGATAGCGGTGAGTGCGTACTGAGCACCACCGTTCTTGGGGACCTTTACGATCTGGGTGATGGTCCAGCGAACGAAGTCCATCCACGACATGGCAGCGGCGAAAGAGAAGCCACCGACAATCGAGTTGAGGGTCTGGGTCTGGAGTTCCTGAGTGACAAGGTTTACGGTCTGGAGAGCGGCGGCCGACATAGTGTTTGTTATACTATACATGACGAAAAAAATTATTCTTTTGTAACTTCCTCCTTTTTTACTATTTTTTTAAATCGTTTTGCTTTTAATGTTTTTGTTTTTGAAAATAATTGTTCATCATCTGATGAATCATCACTAGAGCTTGAATCTAAGTTTGAAGTGTGTAACTTACTCTTATCAGAAAAATTCCATCCTTCAGGTTCTGAGATGCTCATTACTATTAATAGCATTTTTTAACATGTGTTCTGTCGGATTCTGGGGTTCCCAACTGTCCCAACGATCATATGCGTCGTTCATCTTGAGTAACGTCATATCATCCCCTGAATATCTTTCAAATGGTGGGCATTCATCGTCAGAAACAACTTCCATTTCTTCGTCAGAATCCTCTTCTTCGTCGTCATCTTCTTGGTAAATTTCAGGAAACATAGAACCCGTCGCCTGACCAACTGTGTACATTGCACAGTATTTCATTGCATATTCCATATCTTCTGGGAGAAGTGTATCTCTTCCACAGGCTTTGGAATATTCTGCTGCAAGTAAAGTACTTTGCTCTAGAACGGGTAGGAGAAGGTTCGTCATGGTATCAATGTATTGCTCTGCCATTCTGTCACCAGCATCACCGAAGCCAGTTTGCATATTCATCTTTAGTATTTGAGATCAAAAATAGTTTTCGCAGTTCCCTCACCCACACGGAGGATGTTATAGTTTACGGCGTATACTCGAACCTGTCTTGGAAAATCTATACATGGTGTCAGACTTAGGTTTAGAATTTGTTCTTTCACGAGACTGAAATTGACTTGTCCAGTTGGATACCATTCTTCTGGTTGTAAAGCGAAACTGTGGGATCCTCTAGAGTCGACCTGCA
>JGI24920J38491_100058_pt1 | contig 34096 bp, 32 predicted proteins | sample LinPFosmplate8_FD_38491 | JGI IMG/M metagenome (IMG submission 38491)
TGCAGGTCGACTCTAGAGGATCCCACTGCCACCACTGTGAATTTTAGTGGCTGCGCCCAAAATCGAATTGTGTATGGCGAATACCATTGTGCGGTGACTTCTCCTCCTTGTTCGCCTCCGGCATTGCGAAACGTGCGAATTTTAGAATCGCCCAATCAATGCAAAGAGAAGAATTGGATACCCTTTGTGTCTAGACAAGACCCCGACCAGCTTTATTTTATTTATTCTTGGTCTCCCTTTCGTATGGGAGTGGTCGATACAGAGAAAGACGGTAATGCAGCGTTGCAAATGAAATACATTCATCGTGTGCGATTCCCATACCAAGAACAAATCCGGGGGTCTTCCAATGTGGTTTATTTTAAAGGAGAATATGTGGCATTGGTGCACATCAGTGTGGAAAAAACCTTACCCAAACAATACTATCACATGTTGGTTTGGTTTTCCGAAGAAAATTACAAGCCGGTTCGGTTTTCGAAATTGTGTTATTTCCAAGAATGGGGCGTGGAATTTTGTTTATGTATGGCAGTGAAAAACGATACTTTTATTTTCTGGCCTTCTATGCAAGACAACGATGCCGTATGTTTGACGGTTCCTTGTGGATTTTTCTGTCAAACTTTTCCCGTATATTAGAGAGACACCAAAGAAAAAAGGTTTCACATACGACAAAATATAAACATGTTTTTTGTATCTAGTTTATATTTTATATCTAGATGTCGATGCCTTATCCTCTAACTCTACCCCCAATGGGATTTATTTTATTGCGCCATGTCAATACGCCAAAAAGCGATTGGTTTTGGCAAGAAAGTTATTATGCCATACGAAAACATTATCCAGACCACAAAATTGTCATTATTGACAATCAAAGCAATCCCTTGTTTCTTTCAGACATTCCGATGACCAATACGGAAATTGTGAACAGTCCATATGACCAACGTGGTGAGTTTGCTCCCTTTTATTATTTTCTAAAGGAAAAATGGTTTGAAACGGCGGTCATTGTCCATGACACGGCCTATTTGCAACGCCCGATTCCATGGGAAACGGAAAAATATCGATTTTTCTGGGGATTCCATTTTAAAGACCATAAAGTACAGCGGAGAAAAGAAGCGCTAGAAATGATTGACTCTCTGGACAATGCCGACCAGGTACGTGCCTTTTATGACCAGCCGGAAGAATGGTGCGGGGCACTGGGGTCAATGATGTCCGTACGGCACGAATTTTTGGTCGCACTCGAAGAAAAATACCATTGGACGCGGTGGATTGACGTCATTGTGAATAAAAATTACCGTGAAGCTATGGAGCGTGTATTGCCCTGTTTGATGCAAAATGAAAGTCGACCTCCCCGTTTTGTAGTCGCCATTGACATGTTCTCGCATTTGCCATATGGGTTGCCATTTGACGAACGACACAAACATCGTCATTTGGATGTGATTAAAGTATGGGGAAGTCGAAAATAAATTAATTGGGTACGCTATACAATCCATCGCCCGAATAATACAACATTTGAGCGATTGACATTTCCGGTGACATTTTCGATTCTTCGGATTCCTTGTTGGCCTCGATATCTGCATCAGTTTCAGTCTCGTCCGCTGCATTTATTTGGGGAAAAGGCAATGTACTGGATTCTATTTTCAAACAGGCCCATGCACCTTTCTCTATCGCCAATTCCACCGAAGGTTCTCTCATAAACAGGTCGTCACTCGGCAAGCACTCCTCCCATGCGAGAGAGAATTGTCCCGATTTCACACCGTTTAGATTTGTATGTATAATTCCCATGCTCTGGGGGTACTGCGATTGCCAATGCCGTAAGGCTTCGTTACGCTGTCGGTGCATCTGAGCATTCACTAGAGAACACACAATAAAATCACATGACGTCTCTCGATATCCTTTAGAAAATTGATGGAGTGCAGAATGCGGCGACGAAGTCGCCGCCACTCTATTGTCTATTACGTACTTTATAGAGATGTGTTGGTTTTCTACAGTGGCACGTATGTCTTCGAGTTGTTTATGGGCATAGGTATGGTGTTCAAAATCCGCACAAACACAAACAATTTCATCGGGCAAGAGGGTTTGGTCCAAAATTTCGTGAATGTGTTTCCACAATTTATTCAAAAGCGTTGTGTTTGGGACATAGACCACATTGGCAAGACGTACATTGAAATACGACATGACTTTGCGAAGAGGGCGGTCACATATGCGGTCTGGATTATTCCAATCGAAATGATACATGTCGTTTAAATATTCGGGTTGGAATCCGCGTTGAGTTTGGTCTAAATATATTGTAGTGGCGCCACTCTGGGTATAAGTTTCGCGTACGGTCGAACAGTTATGGACTAGTAAAATGTCGGGGAAATCGCATTTCCAAATTGCTTTGGATTGACAGCCGAATTCTTGGTGTTTGTCTGAAATGTCTATATAAAACGGGAGTTTTTTGGGGAAATCGGGATTTGTCAATCGTGCATGGCGATTACGAAATCCATAGGCATTGTATTGGGTTTTACGAATTAAATCGCAAAGGCGTTCGGGACACAAAAAGTATTCATCGAAATCATTAACTACCATATAATCACTGGTCCCCTTTCCATATTTGTAAAGCGCGTGATTAATTTGCCCAATTTGGGCATGGTGCAAAAAGACACTTTTCGATTGGTCATTCCAATACCGGTAATTCCATGGAATCAATGTGACGTCGTCTCTGGCAAACGTAGGGCTGTTTCGAATATGGTCGGGAATTTCGCCATTGTAATACAAATAAAAATGGTCGACGCCATGGGATTTGTAATATTTGTAAAATATCATAGGGAATAAATATTCGGCATGAATAAATAAGGTTGTGAGAGACAATGCGCAAGACGGTACATCGACGCGGGTCAGCGTAAATGTACGTGTCAGGTGTTTGTATTGAATGTCTACTGTGAGTTGACGGACTGCCGGATTGACACGATAAATCAATACTTGGCAAGCACTGTAATATTTCGTATCTTTAAAAATGGCGTTTTTATGGAGCGGATATTGGAAAGTGGATTGATTGTGGTCTGTGATGCGTATGTCTGATACCTGAAATTCATTGGCGTATATAGGACAGATTAAATGAATGCCGTCGTTTTTCAAGAAAACATCGAATGCCAGATAATAATCGTCGTTTAGGATTGTGTCTAGTAAAAACGGCTGAGGAAGATGGGGGTCCATGTATGAGAGAGTCATACCAAAAGGTTTTTATATGGGTTTCGTGTTTGTTGTACTCATTTTTACATAAAATTGAATTCTATCCTACCCCATAGTATATTGTATATCATTTACTACTTTCGTTTATAGATAGTAATTATTGTCAAAAAATGAAGATTCAACAGCTTTATCCTATACAACACGATTCCAAGGTGGCTTTGGTATTTGACGTGGAAACGTCCGGACTGTTAGGTCATAAACAGTCGTTATATTCGAACCTTGACGAAATCCCTTATGTGGTTCAATTGAGTTATGCTATGTATGATTTGACTCATGGACGGTTATTGAAAACAGTGGATACGTATATTCGTATTCCCATACATGTGCAGATGTCTCCAGAAGCATCGAAAGTCAATGGGATTGACCAAGAATTGTGTCAACTCGAAGGATATCCAATGCTCAATGTATTGCGTAATTTTTATGACGATTATCATCTATCTAGTGTTATTGTAGCGCACAATTATAACTTCGATTCGCGTATGATGAGTTTTGAATTTCAACGGCATTGGGACGAGTTAAAGTTTAGTCATCCTTATGCATTGAATCTATTTCATCCTGCCTATATGAAACACAATGGAATGAAATCGGTATGCACAATGATAGAGTCTATACAAATCTGTTGTATACCATACCCTCAACCCAAGTCGAATAATAAGGTTCAAATTGATTTGCCCATGGCACCATCCACGACAGAAGTGGTAGTGCAACCAATTGTGTCATCCTTGAATACGCCCACGCGTCGGTCTACCCGAAATCAACCACTCGCTTTATCATCAGTAGTAGAAAATAGTTCGGATTCTAGTTCTAATGGAAACCAGACAGTCGCTGAGTCGAACTCTACTACAATCAAAATTGAAAAAAAGGTATCGTACAAGTGGCCCAAATTAGCAGAGCTATATAATCACTATTTTGGTGCTCCACCTTCTGGATTACATGACGCAATGACCGATGTTTTGGTTGCATTACGATGTTATCTAAAATTAAGTCATGACCAGACTGTAAATCACGAACAATTTAGTCAATGGTTTGCCATCGTAAGAAAATAATAAATATTAGATGTGTCTAGTTAGTATTTTTGGGATTTTCCTTTTTTTATTTTTCTTAAATGAAAACCTTTAGGCAAAATTTTTGAATGGAATCCATTGATAATAGAAAATTCTTAAATGAAAACCTTTAGGCAAAATTTTTGAATGGAATCCATCGATGAATCCAAAAATTCCTAAATGAAATCCTTTAGGCAAATTTTTTGAATGGAATCCATTGTTAATAGAAAATTCTTAAATGAAAAACTTTAGAAGAAAAATTTTGAGAGAAATCCATCGATAAATCCAAAAATTCCTAAATGAAATCCTTTAGGCAAAATTTTTGAATGGAATCCATTGTTGATAGAAAATTCCTAAATGAAAAACTTTAGAAGAAAAATTTTGAGAGAAATTCATCGATAAATCCAAAAATTCCTAAATGAAATCCTTTAGGCAAAATTTTTGAATGGAATCCATTGTTAATAGAAAATTCTTAAATGAAAAACTTTAGAAGAAAAATTTTGAGAGAAATCCATCGATGAATCCAAAAATTCCTAAATGAAATCCTTTAGGCAAAAATAAAAACCATATAAACAAAAAATCCATAAATTCATTATGTCTCTCGAAACAATGAATTTATCACTCCAAGAAACAGCATTCATTAATTACATTGAGAATATTTTTACTCATCAGACCATACCCCAAAAAGAATCCGAACGATTAATGAAGCAAGCTTTTATGAAAGTCTATATGCATCTAGATACTACTATAGAGTTAAATCTAGACAATATACGCGAGTATCGTTACAAATATGCAAAATTATTCAAAGAGTTTTATATGTGTGTAAAAAAAGTTCGCGTTTTATTTTTGGACATTGCCCCTACAATTGGACAAATCAAGTTTCATATGATTCCATCGATTAAAACATTAATTGGTTATTATGGTCGAATATTTGCATATCACTTGAAATCTGGACATCCTTATAATTTGCCAATGTCGCAATTACTTTTATGATTATGAAAAAATGCCTAAATGTTTTGTTTAGGCATTTTTCTATTGATTTAGTCGGTGTAATCTGTTTTTTCTTATCCATTAAGCCGAACACATTTCACACCCAATGTCTTCTTCTTTGGGTACAGTGCGATTTTCCGGTTCAATCGTAAATTGTTGTGCATTGTGTCTAGGTCGACGGCGCAAATAATAAATGCCCGTTTTCAATCCTTTGTTCCAACTGTAAAAATGCATCGATGTCATGGTATTGTAATTCGGGTCTTCTAGCCATAAATTCAAACTTTGACTCTGACAAATAAACGCTCCTCGGTCTGCGGCCATATCAATCAAATCGCGCATTGGTATTTCCCATACTGTACGGTATTTTTCACGGACTTCCGCGGACAAATATTCCATTCCTTGAATGCTGCCATTGTTGGCCACCATTTGATTCTTAAAGGTCTCATTCCACATGTCTTGGGCCAACATTTCTTGCATCAAATATTTATTGACTAGAATGAATTCACCGGCCAATGTACGACGGCTATAGATATTACTTGTAATGGGTTCAATGCACTCGTTATATCCCAAAATTTGCGACGTCGACGCAGTGGGCATGGGGGCCATTAACAGTGAATTGCGTAAACCATGGGTCTGGATTTTTTCTTTCAATGCGTCCCAATTGTATCGTTCATTGCCTGGATGGGCGTTCCACATGTCGAATTGCAGTATGCCTTCTGAGGCAGGTGAGCCGAGGAACGTTTCATAATGTCCTTCTTCTTGAGCCATTGCACAGGATTCTTCTAATGCGGCGTGGTAAATGGTTTCGAACACGTGTTTGTTGATTGTCTTGGCTTCTGGACTCGAAAAGGACAATCCCATTAGAAAAAAAGTATCGGCTAATCCTTGTACACCCAAACCGATAGGACGATGGCGCATATTACTTCGTTCCGTTTTGGGTGTGGGATAAAAATTAATGTCAATGACGCGATTTAAATTGCGCGTGACTACACGGGTGATATCATGCAGTTTTTCGTAGTCGAATGTCTTGGCGTCTTTGTTTACAAATGCCGGTAAGGCAATACTTGCCAAATTGCACACCGCTGTTTCGTCACTGTCCGAATATTCTATGATTTCGGTACATTGAGACGTACGCATGCCATTGAATACACCAGCATGGGCCAATGGCTCTGTAAAACAATACGAATCATCTATCTTGGTCGAAGTTTCTATACTGACGACGCGAACATTGGGATGTAACTCAATCGATTTGAATTCGTCTGGTGTCAAATCTGGTTCGTCCCACGTGAAGGTATGAAAAGATATGCCGTCGTGTTTTTCTTTCAAAAATCGCAGCTGAATTAACGAAATGACCCATTCGGCAACGGCACCTGTTTTGGCATCGGGTTCTGGATAATCACGAATTACGGTGTTTACCCCACACGTCTGTAACATATATTTTAAATCTTCCAAGACTACACGTGAAATACTGGGTACAATGATGGAAGTGGTTTTTCGTTCGTACATTTGAACTACGTACGGTTCTATAAACGCACTAAACCATTCCATTTTGTCTAGCATGGCGTAGTTGATGGGAACATGAATGTGTTCAGTTTTTCCGCATTTCATTTTCAAATGCCGGATGCCACTGGCGTTGCCTTCGCTCTCGGCTTTCCCTTCCGGGAACGCTTCTTCTCCATCCACAAAAGGGAAATCACACATTTCAAGCAAATCACCACATAGCAATTCTTGGGCTTCTTTGGTGATTACGGTCCCTGTACCGTCGCGAATATAAAATTTGTGGTAAGGTGTACATGTCAATCGCGCTCCATCGGAAGTGCGGACTTCAACGAACGATACATTTTCACCCGTTTTTTGGACTTCGACCTCACTCCATTCTTGGCCATTCCAGACTTTAATAGTTTTGTGTGCTTCCGCATCTTCGGTTGGATAATTGCCCGCCCATAAGGCATAAATGGGATATTGACCTTTAATGGTTAATGCATGGGTGTCTGGGCTCACACACAGATTGGACGATTTGATGACGCCCAGATTTTTCTGGTTTGATTTACGATTGGCCGCGTCTTTGAATAACAAATAAGGCGTACCGGTTTCCATTTGTGCGTCTAGGATTTGAAACCATAAATCGCGTGCTGGAATTGTTTGACGTCCTTTTTGGTCGCGTTCGTATTGTTCGTATAGTTTGACAAAATCGTCGCCAACCACATCAGACAATCCAGGACATTCGGAGGGACACATTAATGTCCAATTTTTACCGTCTCGTACACGTTCCATAAATAGGTCTGGTGTCCATAAGGCATAAAATAAATCCCTCGCTTTTAATTCTTCGTCTCCGTGATTTTTACGCATTTGTAAAAACATTTCGATATCTGCGTGCCATGGTTCCAAATAGATGGCGAATGAACCATTCCTTTTGCCTCCTCCTTGGTCGACGTATTTGGCTGTATTGTTGAATACTTTGAGCATGGGTACAATGCCATTCGACGTGCCATTTGTTCCACGAATTTGACTACCCGATGCTCGGACATTGTGAATGTGTAGTCCAATCCCACCGGCCCATTTCGATATTAATGCACAATCTTTTAATGTATTGAAAATTCCGTCAATGCTGTCTTCTTCCATAGACATCAAATAACACGAACTCAATTGTGGATTGGGCGTACCGGAATTGAATAATGTGGGTGTGGCATGGGTGAAATATTTCTGCGACATATAGGTATATGTCTCGATGGCCCGGTCCCAATCTGTACCATGGATGCCGAGCGAAACACGTAACCACATATGTTGGGGACGTTCGACGATTTTTTTATTAATGCGCATTAAATAGGCACGCTCTAATGTTTTGAATCCGAAAAAATCAATGAAATAATCACGAGAATAATCGCATATTGAATCGACCTTTTCCTTTCCCCATCCACATAGGTTTTTGTATAGGGCTTGTGAAATTAATGGATAATGATTGCCATGTTGGTCTTTGTATTGATATAGGTCTTTCATGGTCTGGAAAAACGATGGCTTTGTATTTTTATGGTGATTTGAGACAGTAATGCGTCCAGCCAATACATTATAATCTGGATGGGTCGATGACATAGATGCGCATTGTTCGGCCGTAAGTTCGTCTATTTTCGTTGTTGAAATGCCGTCATATAATTGGTCAATTACTTTCATGGCTAAAGATGTATAATTGATTTTGATATTGGCTTCTGCACCCACTTTTTTGATACGTTTCAAAATCTTGTCAAAAGACATGATTTCGCGGTGCTGATTGCGTTTGGTGACATACATGTCAGAGTCTGCATTGTCAAACGAAGCCATTTGTATGATTTAGACCGATATATTTATATTGTTCTTTTTTATGTTATAATGGGACCATGAATTAATCTCTCACTGTATAGTAATAATAAAACTACTAGTTGAAGTATGAGCAAATTTCGCCATTCTTCTCGTGAAGGAGTTCGATATTGTGCATGTGACGGACCCATGGAAATAATCTATACAAACAAAATGCCGCGTCCAATTGTTACTGCTGACACCGATGATTTGAAAATCTTTAGCGAACTCTACATTCCTCATGAATTTACCTTTTCTGGCGGTACACCTTTAGCTTTAAATATGAGTTTTTTGTCTGATGATGAGGTGGAAGAAAAAGACGGCGAAATACGTTCTATTCTTCCTTATACTCCATCGGTCTTGACAAGTGCCAATGGTTCTGCCACATTGAACACATCTCGCTCTGCACATTCTTCGCCAGTTACCCATAAACATTTTGCACGAATATTGCTTGATGCCAATTATCGCATTGTTCGTATTGATAAATGCTTTGTACAAGGATTGCCTGTTTATCGAGTACATTATCGCAATGATGTTGATTCAAACATAGAAGAAGAGGACCGCACAGAAGTACAATATATTTTCCCTAATGCAAAACTGAGAAAACAATGTAGTGTGTCTCGTCAAAACCCTTTCCGAAGCAGCGCGACCCGAAGAAAACCCGCGCTAAAACGAAAAGAAGCGGGAAATAAAACGCCTCGAACACCACGTAGAAAGAAAAGACGATATAAGAATTCTAGTGCATCCAAAACACCTAAATCACCCAAATTGTCCAAAACATCTAAATAAAATGGGTCATAAAAAAAGATAATAAAAACGCCTTTCTTGTTTTTATTATATTCTGTATTTTGTATTTTCGTTTGGAATGACGACGAATCTAGAAGTTTGCAATGTTTCAAAAACTCCATTGGCTTCAAACACTCCATTGGCTTGTTTTATTCACAGCACCACACTCGACTTATGGAAAGACACTTATTTGATTGAATTGCTAGACGCGATGAAAAACTCAGGGCTTTTAGCAAAAATGAGTTCAGTATGTGTAATTAATACAGGAAAACCAGTGGACCATTCCCATTTAGAAAGTCATTATGCCCCGGTCAAAGTCGTATATTACAGTGAAAATACAATGGACTTTGAGAATGCGACGATTCGTATCTTACATACATTTGCGAAACTCAATCCTACCTACAAAATATTGTACATGCACACAAAAGGTATTTCGTACACTCCAAATCATGTATTTTATCTAGGAGTACAAGCATGGAACCAATACATGCGATATTGTCTAGTGACTCATCACGCTCGATGCGTTCGCTTATTGGACGTGTATGATACAGTTGGATGCAACTTTCGCCCTACCGAACACGGCAATGGGCAACATTATAGTGGGAATTATTGGTGGGGGCATGCGCGATACATTCAACAATTGCCCATCCATTATTTGAAAGACAAATATCATCCGGAATTCTGGTTGCTTCAGAAAGAGCCGCTTTATTTCAATGTACATAGCATTGAGCACATGTACGAACAAGCCTACCCATTGGCGAATTACGTCGAATGCGTCGAACGAAATTTCGAAGAAAATGTCCTCTTTTGCAAAGTGGGATATCCATATACAGGATTATGTAATCAATTGTATAATATTGCCAATACTATGGTGATTGCCAGTGTGCAAAACGGACGAAAAGTCGTGATTCTAGACCGATTCATTAATGACATTCATACATTGGCCACTGTGTCATCGTCGTCGGTATTAGACCTAGGCGCCACCAATGCGGCATTGGAGTCGTATGGTATTGTATTGATTGACAAAGCGGATGTTCAAATGACACTTGACAAAGTAGAATATGGATTGAAAGATGTGAAAGTGCTCGACATTACAGAACGGGTGAGAAAGATGTATTGGCATCCAAATCATCTGTATATTCCACAATGGACCGATTTGAACGGTATAATGGGAGAAGACCCTTGTCCTCAATTACGCAAACAGATTTATGTCTATTATTCTCTCAATGGCATTCCTTTTCTAAAGATGTTTCACGAACGGAAATTAATTTTCAACGGACCAGTGGAAATCGGATTTACTCTTAGTCACTTCGAAGGAAAACCGCCTAAATATGTATTGTGTCCTCAAAACCCTTGGCTAACTCGAATCAATCGCGATGATTCGAGAGAGTTGACGGCACAATTTGATGTATTCTTGAAACGTCTATGTTTTCAACCGCGGTTTCGAGATGAAATGGATATGTTTTGGAAAACAATGCCCCCTGTGTCTAAAGTACATGTCTTACATTTACGAAACGAGCAAGATGCAATCTCGCATTGGGCATCTCTCAATGGAATTTCAGAAACGGAATTTCAAGAGAAATATGAATCGGCTTTTATTGATGCCGTATGTAGCCAGATTGCAAGTGACGAATCACACATTTGTCTAGCCTTGACATCAAAAGTACAAGACAATGTCATTATTGACCGATTACGAGAGAAAGGGTACACTATATGTGCACGACCCAATAGTCCGCATTTGGGACGCGAATTGAATGGAATAGTAGATATGATATTGGGTATAGAAAAATGCAATGGAGTATTCATTGGTAACATCAATCCCCATACCAATCAAGGGTCTACGTTCAGTTATGTTTTGTATAATGCATTGAGAGACAAAGGGGTCAACTGTTTGACTCTCAATATAGATGATATCAATGAACCGATTGCGACGTTGTCTACGTCTAGTTAAGGAACATTGGAAGACTGGTCTGAATCGAGTTTCACGACTTGAATATGCATTGCATGTGCGATAGAGGTAGTTACTGTCGTAGATGTTGTATTTGCCGTTTTATCACGCGATTGTGGAGCACGATGACTAAACCCTTCCTCGCGCTCTTTTTTCACCGTTCCCCAACTGGATTGAATTTGCGGTATAATGGATTGAAACCATACCATATTGCGTTCGACTTCGGTACATGAGAATTCGTCTAAATACCAATATTGGGTAGTGTATAGAAGATGGGTTTGATTATACCTTTCTTGTTGATTTTGTATCCAGGAGGCTTCGTCGTACGCGTCTAATCCCAATGGGATATATTCCAAACTCGTATTGTGGGTCATGGTATTTCGAGGAATGAAACACAAAATTAGCCCTTTGTATTCGTGTGTCTGGTCTTCTAAATATTCTGATTGAGTATTGTATTCCTTAAAACGGGTTTCTACGAAATCGCACAGCGGCAAATTGCATACTTCCATTTGAACTTGCATTTGTGTCCAATATTCTTCAGACGGAATTCCATCAATCTCTCGATTGTAAATGTTTTTGATTTCAACCATACGTCCATATTTCTCGCTCGATTCGTCACACACAATGCCATCCGGTGAAGCACCGACCGGAAGTGTTCGATGGGGAATGCATCCGTAATTGGTATTGACGCGTGTTTTGAATTTGTCTTCGTACACCATTACTGTGACTGGTTCGTATTTGATTCCCCAATTCCGTGCATTTGGCATTAGAATGTCACCGCCATCTCTCGATTTGCTGACATCTAAGGGTTTGCATTTTTCGTAAATGAGACTGTTGTATTGTGCTGGTGTACTGAATAGCTTCCATAAATTACTCGCGCTAAACAATTCACGGCGGGCCATGTACCATTCCATGGTGCGCTGGGTTTGTACAGGATATTTATGAATTGTGTTCAAGATATTACGGTAATTGTCTCGGGTCAAGGTGGTAGTGTCATCTGTTTGACAATCACTGTTTTCACGCATAGGGATTTCGAATAATTGACAGGTTTCCAGAAAATATTTGCGGATATAGTCTTGCATCTCGTCGTGTTTTGCGAGACTTAACTCTATGTCGTCTGGTTCTTCCCATATACCACACGACATAAAGAGGTCCATAATGTATTTGTATAACCCCTCGACGAAAATATTCACCCAATCCTTTTTTGCAAAATCAGTGGCATGTTCTTGAATGTACTCGTCAATGATTTCTGTTAAACTAGACTCAATGTCTATCAGTTCATCTTCCGAAAGAGACATGATAGAATATACAGTTAATTTACAAATACATATTCCGTTTATATGTATTTGTCTGTGTTTTTTTCATTTAAGGATTTTTAGCATCGTCTGGCAAAACAGAAATTGGTGGCCGATGTTTTTCCGAAACGCGCTTTGGGGTGAGTGATTTTAATGCCGATACACGTTTGGCATCGGCACGTAATGTAAATGCACGATTGGTAGGGTGAAAATAAAGTGAAGGAATGTTTTTGATTTCTTGTGTCATCTTGTCATATACTACCTCACTTGCCTTTTGCAACTTTTGATTGTCTAGGCATTGAGAAAAGAATTGTTTGAGTTGCTTAATTTCCTTGGCCGAATATTTATGGTCTTTTCCATATTTTTCAGAATATTGATGCAGTTTTTGGGTTTTTAACGTTTTGTTTAGCTTATTCCAGGATTCGGTTTTGTTATAATTGTTGTCGTTATCGAGCAGTTCATCAATATCAAATGGTGGAATCATTATTGTATTTGTATATGGGAGTGATTGATTGGACTTATACATATAAACAGAAAAACAGTTTATTATCTTGTTTGAAGAAATATATAAAGTGGAGATTGTCTTATATCACATTTTTATTTTTGTTAATCGTAGAAATAAAAATATTTAGGAAAATATATACATACATAACATATTATGAGTTACGTGGATTCAACAAACGGTATCACATACACCCTTTCCGGAACAAACGCAACCGTTACGGCATATGACAAAAACACGACAACAACACCAACCATCTTGTCAACCTTTGTGGATAGTGGAGTAACATATACCGTAAATGCGTTAACCGCGAATGTATTTGGACCAAACACATGTACCTCTATTAACATTCCAGCAACAATAACGTCTATACCGGATTATTGTTTTAAAGATAATAGAGTATTAACGACAGTAACACTAAATGGAAATATTGCGATTGGTAACCAATCTTTCTTAAATTGTACCAAATTATATACTTTTGATTTCACATACATTACTTCAATTGGGGATAATGGTTTTGCAGGTGCTGGTAGCAGAGCTGGTAGCAGCGATAGTTTTGAAAGTCCAGCAAATATGCCTAACATAACGTCGTTTGGTAACAATGGTTTTAATAACTCAGGTGTGACATCTATTACTTTTGGTCCAAATATTAGTACATTTGGAAGCATGGCAAGTTCGTCAAATAGTCTTACCACTGTAACTGTTCAAGCGGCAGGACAAATTACATTAGCAGATGATAACTTTCAGCAACTTTACCCTTCAACAATAGTGACTTTTATATTTGAAAATTCAACCGTACATCCAATTTTTGAAACAAATAGTTTTTTCAACGTAACCACTATTGTATTTAATGGCACAAATTATACCAATGAAGGATTTATGGTATTAACTGGAAATCTATACATTGACCCTACACATGGTATTAAGTATGGTATAGATAAATCAAATAATACAGCATCTATAACCGGGTATGACGATACCATTTCAACAACCCCTGTTATTGTAAGTTCATTTACATTGTCCTCAACTACTTATACTCTAACAACAATTGGGTATGGAGCCTTACAGGGCAATACTAACATGACTGAAGTTACAATACCTGCTGAGATAGTGTTAATCGGCTCTTATGCCTTCAAAGATAATACTAATTTGATTAAAGTAACATTTCTTGGCCAAACCATACCAACGTTGGAAACTGGTTCAACCCTTTTAAATATTCATCCAAATGCAGTTGCACACGTGAATGTGGGTGTAGATACTACAGCGATTACCTCAAGGTTTTCATCTATTGTTACCATGATTACAGTAAATCTTCCTGCAGAATCTTCAGTCACTAATTCTGTAGTTGGGTCGAGAGTTGAAATGACCAGTTTAACTACAGATGATTTAACCGATACATCGGTTGTGGGAGAAACACAAACGGCCAAACGTAGTTATACTAGAGCGATGATGGAACAATTCATTACCAATTATTCAAGCGCCCTTACTGGAAAACGTTTGAAATTGAAAGAGGGAGCGGTTCTACCTGGTTATTCCGATAGTTTAGAGAATGATGTCATTGTGATTAATGCCGCCTCTAGTGTATCTAGCACGACAAACAATACAATTAGTGTGTCCGACATTGCAGAAAACGATTTCTATGTTTTAATGGATACCGATGATAGTATAACCTTTCCGACAAACAATGATACTGTAGTGGTTACTAAAACCGATGCATCGACATATAGTATTCAGACCAATGTAGGGACCGACACTGCCAGCTCTGAATCAACATATACATATGATGGTCTCACATTGAATTTGGGTTCGATTTTTGGTTCTTTCGCACAGGTCCAAATTATTTGTTTCCGAGAAGGAAGTATGATTACATGTCTAGACAAAGATACTGGGACCGATAAAGAGATTGCAGTTGAAAAACTATCTCAGGCTGATTATGTCAAAACATATAAGCATGGATATATTCGGGTTGACAGAATGGGTAATCATACGGTGTCTAATCCAGGTCACGAAGAGCGATTAAAGAATCGAATGTATTGTTTAAGTCCTAAAGAATATCCCGAATTGACGCAACCATTATATATTACAGGATATCATTCTGTTTTAGTCGATAAAATTTCCGACGAAGAACAAAGCCAAATGCGTGAAATCTTAGGCGATTTATACAAGACGGATGATAAGTACCGTTTAATTGCCAGTTGTGATGCACGTGCAAAACCATATGAGTGTGAAGGAAAATTTAATGTATGGCATGTATGTTTGGAACATTACGATGAAACCATGAATTATGGAATTTATGCCAATGGATTATTAGTCGAATCGTGTAGTGCTCGTAATATGTCATTGGGATTGTCGTGTGTATGAATGCATTCTCATAAAAAATTAAAATTAGCAGAAAAAAGAAAATAAAAAAGAATACAGTATATAGTTATTGTATTCTTTTTTCGTATTTACAATGGCGGTAAACTTACAAATCGTTTGGGAAATTATTTCTCGAAATCAAATATCTATTTTCTCGTATGTAAATTCCGCATTGGCATTTGCAGCAGGTGTGGTATTTTTCGGATGGTATCGTCTAGATTCCAACCATAATGAAGCATGGTTTCCAGGGTCTATTCAATATTGTCGTATTGTAAATGGTCGTGTGACGGAAGATACCGAATCGTGGTCTTCCCAATTATGTTCATGGATACTTGAACATAACACGAATAATGAGGATATAGATAAACCCAAATCTAGTAGACATTGGTGGTATACTGAACTTCCCGCTACAATCCAAATCATGTTTGACAAATGCACCAATTCGTCGCATATTCAAAAATGTATGAGAGAACGTGTATTTGACGAAACATCGTACTCTATTGTTCCTATACGAGAGATGGATGAACTTTATGTGACGGGACCTTCTAGAGCGGCCAAAAGCCATTCTGACCGTGTCTTTTTCATCCCACACATTGACGGCCCATTTTCATGGTTTCCGTATGCTTCTGTGTATCGGTGTATGGTGTCGTTGAATCAGAATGACAATATTACTACGGAGTTCTTAATGGCGGAAAAAAACTATACGTTGACCAATGGAGAATTTGTGGCATTTGATTTTAATCGTGAAATACATATGATTCGAGAGAAAGAGTCCTATACGCCCACCGCGGCGGCGAAGCCGCCGCGTATTTGTGCCAAAGTCCATTATTGTATTTTTCCAAAAGGGTGGGAGGCATATGGTTTATGGTGTGCTCAGTGGAATATATGGTACAATAAACGATTCCGCGAACTTTTTTTACATACGATTAATCCGATTTCTTTGCAAGAATGGGCCGCCAGTCTGCAAGTGGTTTATAGTACGTATGTTTTTGTTTATAGTGACATGTGGATAGGGCATCGAAATATCGTTTATTTGGCCGCATTATGGAGTTGTCGCTTTGAGAAATCGACTTTTGATTTCATTTTGTTTTCCACTGCAATATACAAACAAGTGAATATGGTAAATGTCAATTGCGATAAAATGAACCAACTCGAATTCCGTTCTTTTTTGAGAGACACTTTTTTGTATTTTGGCGTTTGGTTGATGTCTGTTTTCTTGTTGTAGTAATGTAATATGGACGATGCGAATATTTGCGATGTGGATGACGCTTCCGAAATGAAAACTATTATCATACCAGAATCTTGTTTTAAAGGACGAAGAAGACGCGGTGTCAAAAATAAGGAGAAATTGCCTCCGAAAGAAAAGAAAAAACGCGTCGTTTCTACCGAAAAACGATGGAAAAATCACATTACCGATGAAGATTTGGCGGCAGATTTAGACGGTTTGTGGGACCATGAAAATAATACGACCAAGCAAATTGTACATCGCGAAATCAAACGGAAACTGGATGGGTACAAGCGGCAAGACATTGAAAAACAGCTCTTTGACGAACACGCATTTGTGACATTAGACAATGTGGTTGAATTATTACGGACGTCGCCGAATTGTTTTTATTGTCAGAAAAAAGTGAAGTTGTTGTATGAAGTGGCGAGAGACCCAGAGCAGTGGACGTTGGAACGCATTTCGAATGACACCGGGCATAATTTTGGCAACGTAGAAATCAGTTGTCTGTCTTGCAACATTCGACGACGGACAATGTACCACGAAAAATACCGATTCACAAAACAAGTTCAAATTATTCCATTGAAGTAAGCTAGATAAATATTGTTTTATACGTGCCGTGAATATGCACTGCACCAGGTACTTTGGTTGGCGTGAGGTTTTTAATCGGTGTATAGACTACAGAACAGGTTTGTGTTTTGTGAGAGTATTTTTTACAAAACATGCCGCCCCATTTAATTATTGTGGATTTTTGTTTTTTAGTTAAATTGGTCGGCATGGACACCACTACATGTGCCGATGATTCATTTTCCAGATGAAACCAAATGTCGTCCGGCAAACTCTGTTTTATGAGAGATGTATTTTCCGCCGCATATTTGCCAATTCGGTATTCAATGTCACAGGACATATTATCGGGACGGACAGTGTCGATTTTCACCATTTTTCGAGACGTAATTCGTAATTTAGTATCTATGATTATATTGTTGTGTATAATAAAATATACGCCATTTGCATTCAATTTTCCCTATTTTCGATTCAATATAGAGAGCAATTCTTGTCGGTTATGCAAATATAACAATATATCGTATCCGCCAATAAATGTGTCTGCAATGAAAATAGCGGGAACTGTGTAATGTCTGGTCTGTTTTTTTATTTGATTGTGGATTTCTTCCCCGTCTATTAGAGTGTCTAACTGAATTATCGTAAGTTGCACATTGTCGTATTGTTTTAGTATTTCAATTGCTTTTTTACAATAGGTACAGTAAGATTTGCTAAATAGATTCACTTCGCATTTCATTGTAGATAGAATGTATAGGCGATGGTATAACCTATCATACAAAAATGATTTTTTGAAAAATACACATATACAATGATTAATTTATAACTATATATAGAAAAGTACTGAATGACAGATGCGTTTATCCAAGAAAAGTTGGATGTATTTCGTCAGTCAAACCGTATCCCACATACCATATTTCATGGCCCTTCGACTTGTGAGAAAGAATCCATTGTCATGAATTTCTTGAAAAAGATTTATGTGAGAGAAAATGATATGCGAGAAAATGTAATGTTTGTCAATTGTGCCCATGGCAAAGGCATTAAATTCATTCGAGAAGAAATCAAATTTTTTGCGAAAACCAATGTCCAACCCGGTATTTCTTTCAAATCGGTTGTTTTGCTAAATGCTGACCATTTGACGTTGGATGCCCAGTCGGCTTTGCGTCGTTGTATTGAACAATTTAGTAACCATACCCGGTTTTTCATTCTCGTTGAAAATAAAAATAAATTGCTCACCCCGATATTATCCCGATTTTGCGAAATTCATATTGCACATTCTTCCCAACCGAAAGTTAATGTGGAACAGATTCGAGAAGTTGACCAGATTATGAAATCCTTTATGAATGAATCTAATAATTCTATGGATTATATTCGTATTGTGGCATGTGTAAATGCATTATACGAGAGTGCGTTGTGTTGTCTAGACATTGTAGAATGGAGTCGTGAACAGCCTTATTGGACACCATTGCAAAAAGCAAACTTCGGGATGTGTTATGCAAAGTTAAAACCGGAGTATCGGTCAGAAAAGATTTTAATGACAGTGATATTGTCTATTTTATATACTGACCCCAATGTTGATTTAAAAAACATGTCTTTTATGTAAATAATTACTTAAATGGTTCATAATTTCCTTTTTTATTATGGACGATTTTGTAGTCTCCAATTTACACGAATCCAAAAATGAATGGTGTGGACGATTAGTAACTTTATTAACTCCAATGATTGGCGATGGGATTCGTTCTATATTTGACGAAGCCTGGAAAATGTGCAAAGAAAGCGGGGAAATGTCGAAATATTTAATGACGTTTCAAAACATGTTGGCCCGAATTCCAAAATGGAATAGCGTAATCGTAGAAGAAGAATGCAATCGTATTATTGAAAAGAGCGGCTGCAATTATCTAGAAGATTTGATTACGTGTGTACATATCATACAACTTAAAGTATTGACGTGTATTCGCGTGGGCAATAAACAAAAGAAAATCGATTTGTCCATTCCCAAATTGAATCATTTTATACATCGCACCTACATTCATGTAGCGCGTAAGGTGTATAGTAACATTTATTTATTTGAAAAGGGTATTTCGGATTTACAAACGCAAAAGAATCGTCGAGAGCTTGAAATTATGATTCAAGAATGCATATTGACGGCCATTCGAGAGAGTATTCCGACCGAATCGATAATCAAAGCATATTTAGATGAAACTGTCGAAGGTGAGGAAGAAGTGACGATTGAACCTGTTGTAGAAGAGGAAGTTGAAGAAGAAAAGAAACCTGATACAGAAGAAGAGAAGAAAGAGGAAGAAGAGATTCCGAAAGAAGAATTGCCGCCTGTACTCAGTGTAGATAATCTAGACAATGAAGAAGTCGTTACCCGCCTAACATTTAATGATACAGACGATGTTTCTGACGGTAGCAAAATCAACGCACCGAAAACGATTGAACGACTAGAAGAAATAAGTGAAGAAAGAAATACGCAACGAAAATTGGATGAAGCCGATGACGATTCCGATGACGATGACGAAGATTTAGGAAAAATACGAATCCATATGGACGACGATGTAAAATTGAACGATGTGTTTGATTTAGACAAACCCAATAAACCAGATGAGGGAATGGTCGTATTGGATGATGTAGAAGATTTATAAGAGAACGCGTTTAAATGACTCAATCTTTATTGGTAAAATAATTATACTTTGAGAGAACAGATGGAAAAAGCGCTCATTTTGGCAATTGTGATAAGTGTTTTGTTTGGATTATTGAAATTTGTCGAAATGAAGTATTTAGACAAAAAGATGAAGCCACTTCGCGATGTGGTGAGAGATTTGGTAATGGTGTTTGGGGCATCCTTTGGGGCGTCCTTTGTATTTTTGTATTATCATGACAAGATAGATGATTTTTTGTCGGTAGTGACCAATACAAATCATTTGAAAGCCGAGACGACACAAGTATTTACGGGTATACCTGATTTTTAATTTATTTAGGCAATATATAAAAACGCAATGAGTGGAGAAGTTGCCAAAAAAGAAGAAGTTGTCAAGTCAGAAGAAACTGTAAAACCCGATACTGAAACCAAAGATGTTGTCAAGACCGAAGATGTAAAAGTCGAAGAGAAAAAGGAAGAAGCTGCTGTTCCTCCTAAAGCCAAGTCAGAAATGAACTTGGCTGAAATTGTGGTCGACTATTTGGGTCTAGAGAAACCAGAGATTGAGTTGACTCCCAAACTGAAGAAACTCATGCAGAGAATACCCACTGTTGAGAAAAGTCATTTAGACAACATTGAGAAGTTTTTTACCAAAATTGTAGAAGACAAAGAAATCAACATGAAAGATATGCCGGAATTAGTTGGACTTATGCAAGAATTGTTTATTTTGTATAATACACTCCGCCTGAAAGTGGATGCATATGACATCGGTACTTTATTTAAGGTTTTGATTCAGATGTTGGTCTTGTATCGTCTAGAAAGCAGTGACAAACTGACACAAGAACAAAAAGATGCCCTTGTAAACACATTAGACACTATTGTAGGCTTATGCAGTCAGATGATTGAATTGAAAGATGCCCAAAAAGCATTAAAGAAGTGGTGTGTATTCATCCCTTGTTTATAAGCCCTTTTTACGAGTATAATTATATAAGTTTTGTATAGAATTATAGAGGTGAATAAATTCTTGTCGGTGAATAAATTCTTGTCGGTGAATAAATTCTTGTCGGTGAATAAATTCTTGTCGGTGAATGAATTCTTTTACCATTTATTCTTTTTCACTGTGATTTGGCTGCCCGCTTTTCTCTTTTTCGATTTATTGGGGTCATAGGCTTCGTCTTCGTCGTCTGACCCCATGTCTTTCGAAATGTCCCAAAATTCTTTTGACCCCAGACGAAAATGAGGATGTGTTTCGGCCTTGTACCAAAAGATTTGGTCTTGTAATTTATTCGATTTGGCATTGTTATTAATGACTAAACATTCGTAATTTTCGGTGGTCTGGTCCATTACACTACAAAAGGATTCGAGAGTTGGAAACATACTGGCAAAATTTTCCCAAATGCGCTTACGGTTAGTCAAATATGGTTCTCTCAAAATAAATACATAATCAATGTTGGTACGGAGTGTTGGTGGAATGCCTAAAGGATATTGCATCGTAATTATTAACATCACTTTCCAATGCCGACCATTCATAAATAATAATCGCATTAATTTGTCTCGTGACCATGTGTTGTCGTACAAACAATCGTCTAAAATGACAAATGTGCGTGGGTCAATGGTGGTTCTTTTGTATTCTTCCATCTCTCGCTTCATTTGTTTTAGAACTGTTTTCTGTCGACGTAGAATATTTTCAATGAGTACCGAATTGTATTCATCGTGAATAAATAGTTTAGGAACATGGGCACTATAAAATCCGTTCCCCGCCTCTGTCCCAGAAATCACTGTGCCAATGGGTATGTCTTGGTGATAAAACAATAAGTCTCTCACTAAAAATGTTTTTCCTGTGTCACGTCTTCCGATTAATACAATCACGGGTCCCTTGTTTTCATTGGGCCTGAATGTAATGCTTCGCATATCGAATTTCTTTAATTGTAATGTCATATAGAAAAACTGACCGATAAATATTTAGGAAGTTTAGCGAGTTTCGCGCGTTTAACCTCTTAAAATCCTTTGTATTTTCATTTCATAAATTACTCGACCACCGTTTTGCATATGCCATTTCAACTAAATTATGTCAAAGCCAAACCTTCTTCTTTGTCAAAACTCGAAATGAAAGACGGAGAATACAATCCAATGGAAGTCTTAGACATTCAGCATTATAATCCATTGTATAGTCTCTTTTTCGAAATGAATAGCGAGAATTATAATCGTATCGAATTGAATCAAACTTATCGGGTCTTGGATAAAAGACACATCATCTCTCGCGATTCGAAAAAGAAAGCGTGTGATGTTTTCATTAAATACGCTCCTTTATTAGACCCTGTTCATTTTCTCATTGGGAAGTACGAGAAAGAACATTCGAAAATTCAATTGCCTTCTTTGTCCAATCAAGACGAATGTATTTCGAAAATTAGCATGACGAATAATGCATCGTATGTAGACAATTTTTTTAATTATTTGTCTAGTCAAATGTTGCATCATCATCACGTCATTCATGGCATTGATTATTTTGGGTCTAATGTGGCCATACAGAAGAAATTTCGAATGAATTTGTACGACGATATGGATTATTTAGAAGATTCTGAATTCTTTATTAAAAATCATAGTGTGCTATATGAATTAGACGAAGCCAATAAAACCGATATTATGCGTGCATTACACAATACACAATCCAAACGTCCCAAATTACGGTTTGATGAAAAATCATGTACCATGACTTCGGAAGATTTCGATGAAGTGTCATCGTCTAGTCATAATGACGATGAGGATGATAAGAATAATAAAGCAAATGAAATGGCATTAAATGAAGATATGGAGGTGATGTATGAAAAAGAAGAAGCGAATGTGGTGAATGTAGATGGTGATTCTGATTCCGATTCAGACGATAGTGAAATTTGCAATAGCTCTGATGATGACGACGAATCCTCTCAAGATAGCAAAATGGATGATGGTAATAAATCGGATGACGACGATGATGACGACGATGATGACGATGATGACGATGATGATGACGATGATGATGACGATGATGACGTTGACGGTGAAGAAGACGATGACGAATTATATGCCTATTTGTACAATTTCCCGGTGCAGATGATTGCGCTTGAAAAATGTGACGGTACATTCGATTCTTTATTGGAAGACGAAGAACTCGATGCACCGGCTATTCTTAGCGCATTAATGCAAGTTATATTTACATTGATTGTGTACCAGCGCGCGTTTTCATTTACTCACAACGATTTGCATACGAATAATATATTATTCAAACGTACCAAAGAAAAATTCATTTACTATAAATACAAAAAACAAACGTATAAAGTCCCTACTTATGGCCGAATTTATAAAATTATCGATTTTGGGCGTGCCATTTATCGTTTCCAAGACAAATGGTTATGCAGCGACAGTTTTGCACCCGGAGGCGATGCCCATGGACAATACAACTTCGGGGAATATATGGATACCAAAAAAGCCTTATTGGAACCCAATCCCAGTTTTGATTTGTGTCGTCTAGGTTGCTCCATGCTTGATTTCATGTTTGAAGATGAGCCACCTGCCTATGAGAAAATGAATCCGGCTCAAAAAGTAGTATGGGATTGGTGTCATGATGATTTTGGAAAGAATATTTTGTATCGCCGAAATGGAGAAGAACGTTATCCGAATTTTAAACTATACAAAATGATTTCGCGTCTCGTTCATCAACATAGTCCAGATGCTCAATTGGAGAAAAAGGTGTTTCAACAATATTTGACGGAATTTAAACCCACCCGCAATTTTGTAGACATTGACAATATTCCTAAATATTATGCATAAAATCAAAAATTATTAAAGTCAATAATTTCAAAACAGTTTTTTTATTTGAAATTATTTTATGAGTTGTACGGAAGAAATTTAACTAGAGAATGGTTTGCGTTGATGAATTGGGTCACCGCCTTCTTTAGCAACTTCTCGGGATTCGAAATCAACCGTCTCCTTCACTCCAATCAGATTACCTTCTTCGTCCATTGTCTGGGTCAACTTATTGCCACTCTGTCTCGCCTTGTCAATATTGTCTTGAATGGCTTTTCGTTTGGCGTCGTACAATCTCTTTTCAAATTCTTCTTTTGCGCGTTTTTCATTTTTCAACTTCTCGTGATGCAATTGATTCAACTCTTCCTCTAAGAATTCAATACGACCTGTTTTATAGGCGTCTGGGTCTAGTGGAGTCCAGACGAAGTTACGGCCTACGAAAATGTCGTGATTTGGGTCACGGTCTCGCAACTCTTTTGCGTATTTTTCGGCTTCTTCTGGTGTAGTAAAATTACCACGGTTAATGAATCCACGGACAGAAGTTTGAAACTTGTTTTCTTGGTTATATTGCTGAGTCAAACGGTCTTCGTTTTTCTCTAGAAAGTGTTTGTAATCGGATTCGACATCTTGACGTTTCATTACATTCTCCTCTTCTTTGCAGAATTCCACTAAATCATTTAGCACGTTTTCGCCATTGAGGTTATATTTGAATGCCAAAAATTGCATGAAATCAGAAAACATGGACAATGACTTACTATACTCCCATTGTTTCACGAATTTCTCAAATAAGAAGATATTCTTTTGCTTAATGGTATTTTCTGGGGAAACAAAAGAATAACAGCCATATTGCTGACTTGGAATAATGGGGTCTTCATTTAGCAAATCTACATATCGTTGATTGAGTTTTCCAGAAGGAGTAATTTTCTTTTCAAAAGTTTTATTGTTGGAGGAAGCCATTTTAGGAAAAAATATTAGTAAGAGAGGGGTATACGATGTATGCAGATTTTGATTTAAGTAGTTTTTTATTTCATTATATTTAATATTTTTTATGTGTTTCTATAATATATTGTCATCATCATGAGCGACATGGCCAGCTTTAGCGAATTTGTCAAACGTGCAATTAAATACATTGTTGAGGGTCTTATGGTTGCCATTGCAGCCTTTGTTATCCCTAAACAAAAGCTTAATATCGAAGAAGTTGTTATTATTGCCCTTTCAGCAGCCGCAACCTTTGCAGTACTAGATGTCTTTGTACCTAGTATGGCAGCCAGTGCCCGTGGAGGTGCAGGTTTCGGTATTGGTGCCAATTTGGTCCAATTCCCCCGTCTCGGATAAATTATTTAGCCATAATTTGAACAGACATAACATTTTATTTTTTGTATTTTTATCTATAAAATGTTATCATTATACAGTCGGAAAATATTCCCAATCGAGGTAATCACATACTTGTTTCCATATCATGTCTTGCTCTAGTTGCTTGATGCGGTCTTTCATCATCGGTATATAAGGCAGATATTGATGTTGGTCTAGCAATACACATAATTGACATAATATGTATGTATAGTTGAAAAAGTTGGTTCGTGTAATGGGACAAAATATTGCCCATGGGGGTTGAATTTCAATAAACAAGACACACAATGTTTCAATGAGTTCTTCATTCATTACTGGTGGTTTAATGCCTAATATTGAATTGATGTATTGAATATGTTCGAAGTATTTGTTATACCCTAGAATACTTAATATATTTCGCATTTCGGTATAATTTAAATCTTCAACCTTTTTCCGCTCTTTTTTAATTCGCTGTTTCACGGCATCGAGCACCTCATCGGGTATTTTGGTCGTTTCTTTGGCCTGGAACTGTGACAATATTTCTTTAAAATGATTAAGACGAATGTATGCCGTATAAGATACCTCGTTGGGCATTTCTTTATTTAGCGGTTTTTGATTGTCCACAATATGAATCAAAAATTTGCCGCATTTCACATTATTGCAAATTAATACACCTTCTTCTTCGAGTGGAATTAGTTCGCCTTGGTTGCAATATAAACACTGTTCCATGTCCATAATGTATTCTTGCATTTGTATCGCTTCGCCAATGCCTAAATTCTTCCAGTATTGTTGATACATTTTTTTACTCTGGTTGTATTTCTCGTTATTCAAATTGCTGCTTTCTTCAGTTTTGCCTTTGATTTTAAAAAAATTATTGATGGTGTTGACGTCTTTCTTATTTTCACCCGTTGAAATTTTCTGTTTTTCTTCGTAATAATGGAAAATATATTTGGAATTTTTTAATAAGTAATTTTGTTTGCTACTTTGCAATTTTTTCAATTCGCATTTTTTACCCTTTAATGTGTCTTTCAATTCATAATAGACTTCGTGTTTTTTATTTTTGTGTGTCTTGATTTGATGCCGCAGCTTTTTAATTTCGGTTTCTATTTTAGGTATAGTCTCGTGTTCAATCACATGATACATTTCCATCATATTGTGGTGTTTTTTGTCTAGCGTTTGCGATTGCTCTTTTTTTTTTGTATTTTCCATTTTTTACTAAACATTCTAGAAACACTTTTAAACCATTTCGTTCATTGAACATATCTTCGCCCATTTTTTTCCTAAATATATCCTTTCGTTCTCCGAAATTTAACGAATTGTGCCTTTTTTACCCCTTTTTGGGTTATAAAAATAATAGTTTATTAGCTACATGTATGTAGATGGAGAATAAAATTTAATAAAAATTAAACGATTTTTTATGGTTATAAATGTAGCCCGCGATATTTTTTGGTCAAAAAATAAAAATATTTAGGCATAATATATTCAGAATGGCTGGAGCTCTTATGCAAATCGTCGCCTATGGCGCTCAAGACCTTTTCCTTACCGGAACCCCCGAGATTACTTACTGGAAGGTGTCATACCGAAGACACACCAACTTCGCCATGGAAAGCATTGAACAAACTTTCCAGGGACAAGCCGATTTCGGACGTCGTGTAAGTGCCGTTCTTTCAAGAAACGGTGACCTTGCATACCGAACATATCTTCAGGTTACTCTTCCTGAAATCAACCAAAGCGCAAACAGTTCAGGAACTGGTGATGTTTATGCCAGATGGTTAGACTACATTGGTGAGCAAATGATTGCCCAAGTTGAGGTTGAAATCGGAGGACAACGCATCGACCGTCAATACGGTGACTGGATGCACATCTGGAACCAGCTTACCATGTCAAGCGAACAGCAAAAGGGATACTGGAAGATGATTGGACACACCACTCAACTTACCTACATCACTGACCCCAAATTCGCCGAGGTTGCAGGACCTTGTGCTGCTAACGGTGGACCCGCTCAGGTTTGTGCCCCAAGAAACGCTCTTCCAGAGACTACTCTTTACATTCCTCTTCAATTCTGGTTCACCAAGAACCCAGGACTTGCTCTTCCATTGATTGCTCTTCAATACCACGAAGTTAAGATTAACCTTGATATTCGTCCTATTGGAGAATGTCTATGGGCAGTAAGCGGACTTGATGTTGTTGCCGGAACTACTGCTTCTGTTACTGGCGCTTACCAGCAATCCCTTGTTGCTGCTTCTCTTTACATCGACTACATCTTCTTGGATACCGATGAGAGACGCAAGATGGCACAGAACCCCCACGAATACCTCATCGAACAACTTCAGTTCACCGGTGATGAATCCGTTGGTTCTTCCTCCAACAAGATTAAGCTTAACTTCAACCACCCATGCAAGGAGCTTATCTGGGTTGTTCAACCCGATGCCAACGTTGACTACTGCTCATCTCTTGAGGGTGGCAGCGTTCTTTACAAGACTCTTGGTGCACAACCATTCAACTACACTGATGCCATCGATGCTCTTCCAAACGCAGTTCATGCATTTGGTTCAGCAGATGCTGTTTCTGGTGCTAATGCATTCATTGAAGCATCTGGTCTTTTCGAGACCCCAGGTGCTGCAGGTGTAACCGAAGATGGTGTCAACTGGGGTGCAAATATGGCCGGAGGTGCCGAGATGTCTGGTGTTTCTGATGCCGGTACTTTCGTTCTTGCCGAGACTGCTCTTGACATGCACTGCTGGGGAGAGAACCCAGTTGTTACTGCCAAGCTTCAGCTTAACGGCCAAGACCGATTCTCTGAGCGTGAAGGTTCATACTTCGATGTTGTTCAACCTTACCAACACCACACCCGTGCCCCAGATTGCGGTATCAACCTTTACTCATTCGCCCTTCGCCCAGAAGAGCACCAACCATCTGGTTCATGCAACTTTTCCAGAATTGATAACGCAGTTCTTCAGCTCGTTCTTTCTTCTGGTACTGTTGCAGGTACTAGCACTGCCAAGGTCAGAGTTTACGCTCTATCATACAACGTATTACGTGTCATGAGCGGCATGGCAGGAATAGCGTACAGTAATTAAATGGGATGGCAGGAAAACAACCATCTAATCAAATGTACAAAATCCAATAATTTATGTTTTTTCGTAAAATCATAAATTTCAATTAAAATTGAATATTTTTGCTTATGGTATTATATCATTATTTTTGGGCAACGATGGATGAGTTATTGAAAGATTATTGCATAATTGAAAACTTAGGCGGACATGTATCTAAATATGGCAGAACTGCAAATATTGTAAAAAACACAATATACAAAACAATCGTAGACGATAAAGAAACTCTACTGATGTATTGTGAAGTAAATACGCTATGTATTTTATCACCCGAATCGTATGAAAAATTGATTAGTTATGAACAAACAAAAAATTACGGCAAAAAAATTACTTTTCATAATATAAATGGCTATATTGGTGGCAAAACTGTTACATATGGTATGCTCTACATTCATCAAATTATAATGGAATGTTATAGAAATGGAAAAGGAACTATGAATGTAAGCGTGGACCATATTGACAGAAATCCGCTGAATAATCGTTTAGAAAACTTACGAATTGCCACTCGAGAAGTTCAAGAAAAGAATTCGAAAGGTATTGCCCCAGGAACAAAACGAGAGCGCCATTATAATGCACAAACACTACCAGATGGGCTTACTCAAGACATGATTCCAAAATACGTTTCATATATGAAGCACGTGTATAATAAAGAGAAAAAATCAGAAAGGGAATATTTTCGTATTGAACATCATCCTAAATTTGCTAAAAGATATGACGGCTGTAAATCGAATAAAAAGACATGGTCAGAAAAGCTAACAGAAATCAAAGATATTTTGAAAAATATCGAGAATGGTATTTTACCACAGTCGCAATTGGAAAAATCAGGATTGCCACAATACGTAAGAATGATTGAAAAAGAAGATAAAACATGGCTAATGTATGAAAGACGCACTGAAAATAAAAGATATAGCGTAAAGTTACTCATTTCAAAAGAAGTAGACATTCAAGATGAGATTCAAAGACTTATGGAAAAAGTAAAATCAAAAGTTGATACGTCTGAGTCCGAAAATTAGTTAGAGTAGAGTCATTATTGCGCATTTTTTATACGAAATAATGTATAGAAATATTTTTTGCATTGGATTAAACCATAACGTTTGGTTTTAAATGAAGATTTAAAATCGCACCCTTTGGGCGATTATCGGTCACGACCCTTGTAGAATATAAATACGCTGTGCGGATTTAATTCTTCAATGGTTTAAAATAATTCACTTTAAATGTATTTAAAAATATGGTTGGTTTATAGAAAATAAATTACTACAATATATGAAAAAGGTAATTGCATTTTGTTTGTATGGAAATAAAGATTTTTATTGTTTAGGATTAATTGAGAATATCGACATTATAAATGAAAAATATAAAGATTGGAAAATTTATGTGTATTATGCTAATATTCCAGAAAATATATTAGATATTTTAAAAAATAAACAAAATACTTATTTATTTGAGTGTAATCATAATGGGTATAATTGGGAAGGAATGTTTTGGAGATTTTATCCTATTGAATCTAATGATATAGATATATTTTTATCAAGAGACGCTGATTCTAGAATTACAGATAGAGAAATGAGATTTGTAAATCAGTGGATAACTTCGGAGAAGATATTTCATATTATTAGAGACCATCCGTATCATAGAATAGAAATATTAGGAGGAACATTTGGTGTAAAAGTAAAAGAATTTAACAAAATTAGTAATTTGAATAAAATAGATTATTATAAAGAAAATTTTTATAAAAGATTCGATAAAAATCGAGTTAAACAACCAGACCAATTGTTTTTAAGAGAATATGTATGGCCCTTAATTAAAAATAATAATATGGCTCATATAGCTCTTGAAAAATTAAGATATACAAAAGATGATATATTAACAGAATTTGTTCCAAGATTTATTGGTGAGCCAATTCATCCTAAAATCAAAATATAATTTATGATTGAAAATATTTCATTCTAAAAAATTATTTAATACATTTTTATAATGTTTTTATTAAAATGTATGGAATGGCGAGATTAGGGGGTATATTTATGAATACGGTAGTGATTCAAAGGAGCATACCTAAATATGTATTATTTAGACTTAAGATGTATAATCTTTTCTAGAATTGATTATAAAATATCGTTATATATATTTTTAATATGTTCAATATACCAATTATTGTTAACTTTAGCATCATAATCAAAATTCCAATATTCAATATCATATGAACTATGAGGCCATTCTCCCAGTAAATTACAGAGGTTTTCAGGATAAGCAAACTCATCATATTTGGCATTATGTCCAAGTATGGTTAATATTTGATTCACGCAATGAATGAAAATACAAGTTGTTGGATGATTTTGTGTGAAAAAAAGTTTGTATTTTCTTATATTTTTTTCAATAAATTCGGCAATTTTTACATCACATATTTCTTCCTTCTTTTTTAAAATTTGAATTGAATTATTAAACCGATTATTATAATTAAAATCAATTTCACCATCTGAATACATTTTTAAAACTGCATCAATAGAATAACCTTTTTTTTTTAGATTTTCAATAGGTTCTCTATTTATATATTTATCCATATCGGTATAATTTCCAATATATCCATCTATATTTGCCGGAGGTATTAATACCCATAAAGAAGAATTATAAATGTAAGGAAAAGAAATAATTTTACAATTGGGAGATAAATAACACATTATGTTGTTTTCAACACTTGTGTCTGTAGAATAAATACCATGTTTTTTATCTATTGGTTGATAGATAAATATATCTGTTTTTTTTAGAATATCAATTGGAATTTTTTTTTTATGCTTAATTAAGCTATAATTTTCTATATGTTTTGATGATATGTTTCTTATGTGGTTTTTTATAAAATAATCTAAACCGCGATATTGACAATTTGTGTAATATACTAAATTTATCATATATACTATAAATGAATTATAAAAATACACACATTATAACGTGTAAAAATAATATTTATTCTTATTTACAATTTCAGGCTCAGAAAAATTTCCTAACGTTTGGTTTGAAATCTCATCGTATTGAATGGCGAGGTGCTTCGTTTTATTTCAAGAGAGGGTTTGGTTCCTACATAGACTTGGTGTAATTCAATCGCTTTTTCTTTGGATTCTTGTTTGTCCGCTTCAGATGTAGTGGCTTCTTCGTAAGACTTTGATTTCCATAACCCAGACAACCACCCGCTGGTAGATGATGCAGTTTCTTCTACTTTTTGCAAAGAAGGATTCACAGTGGTTTCTATAATTGGCTCTACTATGTTTTCTAGAGTCACTTGCAATTCTTGTCCGCTGGTTTTGATGGCTTCAATCACTTTGTCATTCTTTTGCTTGATGCGTCTAAAATGAGGTCGGAATAAAATGTTCCAGTGGTCTTTTAAATACGACTGTATGCTTTCGACTTGTTCGCCTAAATCTTGTAAATTGCCATCGAACTTTTCAATGAATTCGTCTTTAACGACCAATTTTTTATAATCATTCAATACGCGCATTAAAAACGCATTGGCATCTACTTTACGCTCTTCACGAGACAACGATAATATTCTCTCAATACTTTCCGATAACGCGGAAAAATCCTTGTGTTTCGAGAGATATTTTTCTAGTTTGGATTGAGTGTTATAGCATATTTCGCCTCCTAAGAGACCTGCAATGAGCAAGGAAGTTCCCGCACTGGCCAACTGAATCGGACGACTAAATTCGTTCAGTTCAAAAATGGTATACGTGTTTAATACGCTCAGTATTACCAATGGACAATTGATATACAAGAGAGCGTTTTTAAACGAACGATACTTTTCTAGGTAGTTTTCGCTTAATCGATTGGTATTTTGTTTTAACGTATTAAGCGTTTCTTCGATAGTGTCTGTCCATGACGTCATTGTCTATATTTTATCTATACACAATGTTTTTTGATTTTCTTACAAGTTCTAAAATTTGAACGCATTTTATTTTTCATCTACCTTTTCATCATGTCTCGCTTACTTGAATGCCGCGACAAAAGATTGTATATATTTTGTCTGAGGACTAAACCCACGACACGAAGGTTTTCCAAAAATAAATGTCAAATACCGGAACTTGTTTTTATATTCGATTTTCTTCTCGCCCATATACACTAGAAATCCAACCATTGTAGAAATCGCAAATGTAAGTTGCAATGCACTGTAGGTCTGGTCCATCCATTGTGGAGGTACAATGTCGACACTGACACCAGGTGTACTAACCGGCTCGTTTTGCTTGATTTTCAACAAATACATTATGGCTAAACATCCCATAGACAATAAGAAAAACACCACATTTGTGTTTATTAACAACAAAAATACGACATATAGAAAAACACTTGTTCCGAGGGTACCTTTTAGAGTTTGTGATTTTAAAGGGTCAACAAGTACTACGAAAAAGACTAAAGTGAGGAAAGCAAATATGTGTTTCACATATATATTTTCAGTCATTACTTTCTGGATTTTACATGGAAACAATTCGCCTAAATAATTCGAAGAAATGATGAGAAAAAATATGAAAATGGCATACAACGGTTGATTTGTCGTTTCAATCATTGATATGTTCAATTGTATAGTACTATATTTAGAATATACATTTTGAACACAATGGATTTAAAGAGAATGGGAGAAACGTACATAAATATTATCGTTATCATTCCTTTTCTAATACCCATTTTTGCAAAAGATTATGAATACACAACATCAATGGTTACTCAATACACTGCTTGAATTTTACAAAGAACCGACAAATTTAGACATTTTAAAAAAAATCATAAACCGCGAATATTTGGCGCCCAATAATAAAAAATTATCGATTCGTATGGTGAATTGGTTTGTGACCAATTATGCGAAACAATATTTTACAGTATATGATGTGCCTAGTTCAAAACAAGGTGAACCAGACAGGCGATTCTTTGTATGGACTAATTATAAATCAACAGAAGACAGCTATTCCAAACAAATGTTTGACCCATATTGTAGACAGGAACGAATTTTAATACCATATGGTACACAAAACCGCATTGAAACTACTATAGGACAATTGCACTTTTTCAAGTGGGCGATTTTAAATAAAGTATTGGACTATATTGTGCAACATTTCGATGCGATTGAAAAAGATATGGCGTCTCGATTGAATACGGCTAAAAAACGCCCTGTATTGACCGATGGAAAAACACGGAAAAAGCGCGAAGAATTGTCGGTCAATGCGTGCCGGAGCATTCGAAAAGAATTTTGTTCAATTGAAGTGAAATTAAAATAAAATGGCCGAAAAGAGAATAAAAGAGATTCCGCAGTTTTTTTATAATTGTTTTTTGACTTTTTTAGAATTTATACATACATATATGTCAAAAAAGAAATATGTGTATGCCAATGTAAAGATACCGATTGAATTAGTAGACGACTATGAGTATGATTTACGCACCGAGTACATGACAATTGAGTTTGAACCGTGCGAAGAATTGCCTGAAATCCCGCCTTCTAATAATGCAGATTTAATTCAAAAGTTGTTTTCAATGCACAAAACTCCAGAAGTACAAGAAGAAGTCATGCGTATATTCGCCAAAGATTTGGAAAATAAAACCCCTAAACAACGGCAGAATCGAAGTTTTCGAGTAAAACGACGCAAAATACGAGATTATACGCGACGAAAGTATGATTCCATAGAAAAACAACTAGACGATGACCTCCTTCCCACAAATGAAAAAGACGACCACGAAGTTAGTTCAAGTACATTGGACGTTGATTAGGTTCGATGCCAAATGGGCGTGGCATCATCATGGGTGTTTTGGCAATCACATTTAAACTAGACAATGTATTGATTTGTGGTTGTACCGTAAGTTGTGGAGAAACTAAATTAGTTGACCCAATTCCGAATAGAAAGGATTCAATGTCGCTATCATTTTTTGCTAAATCACGTCCGGCATGTCGACCGGCCAATAATCCATCGCCGGCAAAATGATGGGATCCCCGGGTACCGAGCTCGA
>JGI24920J38491_100478_pt1 | contig 34044 bp, 27 predicted proteins | sample LinPFosmplate8_FD_38491 | JGI IMG/M metagenome (IMG submission 38491)
TGCAGGTCGACTCTAGAGGATCCCACCTAAACTGTCCAATTTGAGTGTATTCGCTAAATAGCGTGCAGCTGTCTTTCCACGCGTTTGGAGATTAGAGTTCAACTGGTAAATATTACTCCCCAACGAGGTCAAACCATCTTGAGTAGAACTTGGCACAAGCAAGGGTATATTTTTCCCCTGCACAGTATTAGCTGCCACCAATGCATTAGTCGTACTGATAGGGCCAATAATTGCTTTTACAGCCGGATTACTCTCCAAAGCATTTACTGAACGAATGGTTTCAATTGCACTACCCCGATTGTCTTTGATTATTAACGCAATTTTTTGGTCCTGGTCATTAATTAATTGTATCGCTTTATACATCCCGCGTAGGAAAGAATTCCCAGCCATCATATTATCCCCAGTCAATGGCAGAATAACCCCAACAGTCACTGTGGACATTGGCGGTTCATATGATGCTCGCAGTAATTTTTCGTATAAATCGTAATATGCTACAGGCACTTGTTCTGGATGCAACGCGTAAAGGGTTAGGGCGCATTTATCTGGGTATCCTGAAGCGATATCATTGAAAGCATTAGCTAAGGTACAAATGGTTCTCTGGTCCGTGACTATCTCGACCATTAGTAATTCGGCTATTATTTCAGGTGCAATATTCAATTGAATCGTTTGAATGATACGTTCATCAATTAGAGCGAGAAATTCATCATCATTGGCCAAAGTTCGAGCTCTGATATACATACGAAAAGCTGAACCAAAATTTTCTTCATCAATAAATATATCGCCAAACTTCAGAAATATATCTTTAATGTATTGGTCTGTAGGAAATAATTGCAAGAATTCACGACCTATTTCTTTTGTCATATCGATTTTTTTAAGAGCATAGGTTGTTTTAAGTAATAGTATTTTTGCGGTCGATTCGTAAGCGCCCAATGGTTTTTCTAAGAGCTTATTTAGTATAGTTTCTGTGGTTGCAAAACGATCTTCATTAAAGTGTTCTACAGCCATATCTAATTGTTTTTGAATCAAACGTGATTGAAACCAGTTTTGGCTAAAAACAGGCACTATAAAAAATAGAAAAAGTATGATATCCCTCATCAATCTTCTCTGCAGTATTAGGTCAATTTTCAGAAAGTGGAAAATCTCGCGCATCTTAAATACTTTCATTCTCGGTAAGTATTATTGTTTTTTCCATTATTCCAAACCATTATTTAATCAATGATAGAAAATACATAATGAGATAGTGAAACACCATCAAAATGGATGACTACACACAATAGTACATACTTATCTTAAACGAAAAGGTTTCAAAATAGGCAGCGTAAGATTAAAGATAAGTGCGGTGTTTTGTTTAAAAGTGGGAAATGTTAAGAGTGAGTGAGTTACCCTCACTCACTCTTACGATAAATACCCTCCCCAAAATTATAATAAAAAACATAACATTTATCATGTAAAGCAAGATTCTGATATACGTTCTGGGTCAAATGAAGTTTACTCAGCTCATATCTTGGTAATTTATTGTGCTTGAAAAAGAAGAAATCACCATCATCCAAATGCTCACTGTAATTCAAAACACCCGAAATGAATATCAGCTTAAATCTATTTTGTACGATTGACCTTGAATCATAATCAATCTTGTTTTGCTCGCTGATCATTTTATCAGAATTATATAGATAGCTCAGGTTGAAATGCAGATCATGAATCTTCTTTTTAAAATTTGGTTTAAAATCAGGTGTAAACATTTGTAACAGTTTGCCTGATATTTTAGGTAATTCAAATGATCTGGGTCACATTTAAAACCTTTTTGTAATCGTTTGGATTGAGCAGGGATTAATATTCTTTGACTTCTTTAATTGTACCGTCTGCATTGTAGTAAGTCCATTTACCATCATAACTCCCCCAAAAATCAGTGTTTCCTTCCGATTCAATCTTTCCAATGAATGTATCATCTTTCCACTCACCTACATACTTTATGCCATTAGGATGAGTGTATGTACCCTGGCCATTGTATTCACCATCCTTCCATTCGCCTTTCCATCCTTCTCCATCAGTGTATTTAATTGTGCCCTGACCATTCCTCTCGCCATCCTTCCACTCGCCTACATACGTTGCACCATCAGCGAAATTAATTGTACCTAGACCGTTTAATTTCTTACCATCTTTCCATTCACCTTTCCATTGCTCTCCATCAGCATATTTAATTGTACCTAGACCGTTTAATCGTTGGTCTTCTTGCCACTCACCCTTCCATTGCTCTCCATCAGCATATTTAATTGTACCTAGACCGTTTAATCGTTGGTCTTCTTGCCACTCACCCTTCCATTGCTCTCCATCAGCATAGATTAATGTACCCTGACCATTGTATTCACCATCTTGCCACTCACCTACATACGTTGTGCCATCAGCGTATTTAATTGTACCCTGACCATTGTATTCACCATCTTGCCACTCACCTACATACGTTGTGCCATCAGCGTATTTAATTGTACCCAGGCCATCCCGATCACCATCCCTAAACTCGCCTACATATTTTGAACCATTAGTATATTTAATTGCAACTTGACCATTTAATTTCTTACCATCTTTCCACTCGCCTTCCCATTGTTCTCCATCAGGATAGGTTAATGTACCATGACCATTCCTCTTGCCATTACTAAACTGACCTATATACTTTGAACCATCAGGATAGGCTAACGTACCCTGACCATTATATTCACCATCTTCCCACTCACCTACATACGTTGTGCCATTTAGATAAAGGTATGTACCCTGACCATTATATTCACCATCTTGCCACTCACCTACATACGTTGTGCCATTTAGATAAAGGTATGTACCCTGACCATTCCTCTCACCATCTTCCCACTCACCTACATACGTTGTCCCATCAGCATGATTAATCGTACCTTGTCCATTTAATCTCTTACCCTCTTTCCATTCGCCTTTCCATTCTTCTCCATCAGAATATTTAATTGTACCCAGACCATTTAATCGTTGGTCTTCTTGCCACTCACCCTTCCATTGCTCTCCATCAGCATAGATTAATGTACCCTGACCATTGTATTCACCATCTTGCCACTCACCTACATACTTCTTGCCATCTTGATAAAGGTATGTACCCTGACCATTCCTCTTACCATCTTTGTAATCACCTACATACGTTGTCCCATCAGCGTGATTAATTGTACCTTGTCCATTTAATCTCTTACCCTCTTTCCATTCGCCTTTCCATTCTACACCATCAAAATATTTAATTGTACCCAGACCGTTTAATCGTTGGTCTTCTTGCCACTCACCCTTCCATTGCTCTCCATCAGCATAGGTTAATGTACCCTGACCATTGTATTCACCATCTTGCCACTCACCTACATACTTCTTGCCATCTTGATAAAGGTATGTACCCTGACCATTCCTCTTACCATCTTTGTAATCACCTACATACGTTGTCCCATTAGCGTAATTAATTATACCTTGTCCATTTAATTTCTTACCATCTTTCCATTCGCCTTTCCATTCCACACCATCAGAATATTTAATTGTACCCAGACCATTTAATCGTTGGTCTTCTTGCCACTCACCCTTCCATTGCTCTCCATCAGCATAGGTTAATGTACCCTGACCATTGTATTCACCATCTTGCCACTCACCTACATACGTTGTGCCATTTAGATAAAGGTATGTACCCTGACCATTCCTCTCACCATCTTCCCACTCACCTACATACGTTGTCCCATCAGCATGATTAATTGTACCTTGTCCATTTAATCTCTTACCCTCTTTCCATTCGCCTTTCCATTCTTCTCCATCAGAATATTTAATTGTACCCAGACCATTTAATCGTTGGTCTTCTTGCCACTCACCCTTCCATTGCTCTCCATCAGCATAGGTTAATGTACCCTGACCATTGTATTCACCATCTTGCCACTCACCTACATACTTCTTGCCATCTTGATAAAAGTATGTACCCTGACCTTGAAACAACCCTTCAATTATTTCTCCCTCATACCTCGAACTATCAGGCCATATATAAACACCAGACCCATTATATGGTTCACCATCTTGCCACTCACCTTCCCATTGCTCTCCATTTATGAAAGTAATTATACCTTTACCATGATACTTCCCATTCTGGTTTTTTTCTCCCTTGTAAGATATTTTTGCAGCACAAGCAATGAAAAACACCAATAATAACAGAGAAATTATCTTCAATAATCCCTTTTTATTTAATTGAAGAACAATAGTCATTTTGTGGTGATTAATATGTTAAGATATACTTTACCTTTAATTCCGGTTCACTCCACAGTGACAGAATTTACCAAAAGATGTGGTTTATTACCTCTGAAGTGAGTGATTTGATTTAAATAATTTCTTTATCAGTTATGAATTCAATCCAAAAATATTCTGTATCATTTATAGTTTGAGTAATGTATTTGAAATCGTCTTCTTCGTGATGACAAATTTTCTGATATAATTCATCTAAAATATAATCTTTCACTTTTGGAGGTATTTCATTTTCGTATTTTTCTTGAAATACAATCTTAACATATTCTTCATCTCTATCTAAGTATTCACCGAATTCAAAATCAAAAATATCCTTATTAACATTTACATTATTTTTTCCTAAAAACTCATCTACTTTTATCATACAAAAGTTTCTAAGGTCAACAAGGTGCTCATCTTCATCTAACTTAAATTTTTTCATTTTGAATAATTTTTAACTTCTATTACAGAACCATCTTCGTTCCATTCTTTTTTAGAAATTAATTCGCCATCCTTGTAGGTTTCTTCGAATCTCTTCCGTCCATTTTCATACCAATTAGTATATAATCCATCAAATTTTCCATCCTTGTAAGTTAATTCATCTCTTTTCTGTCCATTCTCATACCAATTAGTATATAATCCATCTCTTTCAATAAGTGTAGTTTCGTAGTTGATAGGTTCTTTAGAACACCCTACAATCAGTAATAACGGTAATGTAATTAATAATAGTTTTTTCGTCCCAGACACAATTTACATAAAATTATTCTATAAAATACAAAACCCCACGGATTAGGTGGGGTTAATTGATATTTTAGGATTGAGTGGATAGAGGGTTAATCTTTAGAAAAACATCCTTTCCAATAATAAATATTCATCAAATTAACCGAAAATATAAATCCAAGAGTCATCCATCCATCCCAAGTAATACCTCCCCTTTCAAAACCTACATACAGTTCAAAAACTATCATGTAAATTAAAAAACACAATATAGTAATGGAGTAAATGTGGGTTAGTTTATTAGAATTTAATTTCATAGTTGAATCCTTAAATTTTGTTGTAATTCATTTGTCATAGTTATGAGAATTTTAGGATTGAGTGGAGATAAAGGTTTACTTACTAAGTTTTTTTGTTTGTAGTATTACTTCCCTATTATCAAAACCTTTAATCTCCCACCCTTGTCCACATTTCATATCTATAAAATCAAATATTTTACCCTCTTCCACTTTATCATCACTTAATTTTATATACATAATATTAGTACCAACTAATATTGTATTTCCTGTTCCCCAACTACCTTGTTTACTTACTTCTCTCATTTAATAAATCCTTTCTTCTATTAAAGGCTATCTTTCTTAATTTTGTCAAACCAACTAATAATATTAAGACTATCAATTTCATTATAAAAAACAAAAACCCCGAAAATAATGGGGTTTATTAAGGGTTAAAATATCTTTAACTATTTATATTGTTGGACTTATTCCACTGTGACTGATACGTGTCGTTCATATAAATGGAATTTATTCATTTTTTGATTCTCTATAAATCGTTGGATTTTAGTAAATCTTATCATCGTTCTTTCTTTACCGATCCATCTTCGTTCCATTCTATTAATGAAACTGGATTCCCATCCTTCCAATTTATTTCAATGGATTTCTGTCCATTTTCATACCATTCAGTTTGTAATTCATCGTTTTCACCATCCTTGTAATTTACTTCTGAACTTTTCTTTCCATTTTCATACCATATAGTCTGTAATCCATCTAGTGTCCCATCCTTTGTAGTTCCTTTAAATTTATTCTGTCCATTTTCATACCAAATAGTACTTAATCCATCTAGTGTCCCATCCTTCCAAGTCGTTTCTTCTTCTTTCTGTCCATTCTCATACCAATGAGTACTTAATCCATCTTCTTTCCCATCCTTGAAATTTTTTTCTAACCATTTCTGTCCATTTTCATACCAATTAGTTTGTAATCCATCTTCTTTCCCATTCTTGTAATATAATTCATACATCTTTCTTCCAGTACTATGATAATAAGAAACCCATTTCCCTTCTTGTTTTCCATTAAGTACTTTACCCATATAAACTTTTTTAAGATTACCTTCTTCACCAAAGTAACCATACACCTTACCCGTGATAGGTTCATCACTGAACTTTACAGTCCATAATCCATTATCCATTTTTATAACGTCGTTCGTATTGTATTCTTTTTGACTAAAACCAAATGAGAGGAATAGGAGTGATATGATGATGTGGTTTTTCATTTAATTATCTTTGTAATTCAGTTTGGAGAGTCGGGGTTAATAGTTAATCGATCCAAAAAAATGACCTAAGAATATTTTATCTTCATCCCATCTGAAACTTGTAGTCGACAAAAATTTTCTTTGAATTTTACCTGAAGGGTTATAGTGGATTCTTTCAATTAATTTATCTGGATCACCATCGGATCCATCAGGATCATTTCTTCTCTCCCACACCCCTACTTTATTACCTCGTTCAAAATATCCTATTCCATATTGAAAATACGAATCATGTTGTAGACTACCACCTAAAATGAATAAATACTCCCATTTACCATGTTTAAATCCATTCACATACTTTCCCCGACATCGAATTATGTATCCAAATTCTTTCTGAGTTTGATAAGGACCACTAATTTCTTCTTTCCATATTCCTATCCTTAATCCATTGTCATATTGACCTTCATACCGGTATTCTAAATTATTTTCTTCTTTTTCTTCCTTCCATAAACCAATTTTTTTATTACTTGAATTATATTTTCCAGTAAAATGATCTATATGTATTCCAAAATTCAACCCACCCTTTTCAACTGGTGATATTATATTATTATATTCTTTAAAATCTTTTTTAGGTGGTTTTAATGTGGGAGGGTTATCACTGTCTTTGTAAGAATCCTTTAGATTAAGTTTATCTTTGAATGTCTCAATTTCTTGTAACTTTTTTTTTAATTCTTCACTTATTTTTTTATAATCCATCACACTTCCTCCGAATAATCCTCAAACAATACTCTTTTCACATACTCATTCCGTTTAGGTTCAGTGGTTGAAAGAATAAAACTTCTTAGATTCAGTTTAAGGACAATCACTCGTATCCTGTCCTCCCACATAATCTTCAATACAAGATGGATATGGGGGACAGAGTTGGTTGTTGTCAATGTTGAAATTAGAAGTATTCCATTCCAAATTTAAATTACAGATACTCTCTGGTATCCTTCCTGTAAGTTGATTATCCTCTAATCTCAATTCAGTTAAATTCGTCAGGTTACCTATCTCTGGGGGGATTGGACCTGTGAGTTGATTATATTCTAATTCCAAAGTAGTTAAATTCGTCAGTTGTCCTATCTCAGGTGGGATGGAATCTGTTAGTTGATTATGTTCTAATCTCAATTCAGTCAGATTGGTCAGATTTCCTATCTCAGATGGAATCTCTCCCGTGAGTTGATTCAAATATAAATACAATTTTTCTAGATTGATCATTCTTCCTATTTCTGGAGGGATTGGACCAGTGAGTTGTCCACTCCCTAACTTCAATTCAGTGGTATTGTCTATCACATAATATTCACCCCATAAATAAACTCTATTATCAACAATCAACAATATCGGTTGTGATTCAGTAAAATTTTCTGAATTATCATATGAAATAACTTTAACAATATGTTCAGAATCGTCTTGATACTGAGTTGTATTCCATTCATACTCATAGGGTGATTCTGTATCGGTTTTAACCAAAGAATTATCAATGAAAAACTCAACTTTACTTATTCCTTCATTATCCTGTGTTGTAACCGTAATAGTGATGATTTCATATACGGTTTGACCTGAACTATGGGATGAGATTGAAACTGTAGGTGGTGTTGTATCTTCTTCAGTTGTTTCCTCTTCAGTTTTTTCTTCACAACCCCAATAAATCAGAAATAAGATTGGAAGTAATAGATACAGTTTTTTCATCTCACACCAAATTTACAAAAAATAACTCTATAAAAAACAAAACCCCACTCTCGTGAGGTCAGGATGGTATTGGGAATTTTAGGGTTGAGTGGATACGGGTTTAATCATTCCTTAATCGAACCATCTTCGTTCCATTCTTTTTTAGAAATTAATTCCCCATCCTTATAAGTTATTTCTTGACTCTTCTGTCCATTCTCGTACCATTTAGTCCATAATCCTTCCTTCCACCCATCCTTGTAAGTTTCTTCCCACCTTTTCTGTCCATTCTCATACCACAAAATCCATACTCCATCTTTTTTCCCTTTCTTGTAAGTTTTTTCAAAGGTTTTATTTCCATCAGAATACCATTTATTCCATTTTCCATCTTTTTTCCTATCCTTGTAAGTTTCTTCAACACTCTTCTGTCCATTTCTATGATAGTACCACTCTATCCTTTTAATCTCTTTCCCATCCTTGTAAGTTTGTTCTCTATCCTTCTGTCCATTCTTTTTATAAACAGTCTCTAATCCATCTAACATCCCATACTTGTAAGTCAGTTCAGAAACCTTCTGTCCATTATCATACCAATAAGTACATAATCCATCTCTTTCACCATCCTTCCAAGTTACTTCGTTTTCCCTCAGTCCATTTTCATACCACCAAGTCCATACTCCATCTTTTTTCTCATCCTTGTAAGTTTCTTCTTCTTTCTTCTGTCCGTCTTCCCTCCAATAAGTCCATAATCCATCTTTATTCACACCCTTATGAGTTCCTTCAGATTTCTTCTGTCCATTATCATACCAACGAGTTTGTAATCCATCCCATTCCCCATCCTTATTAGTTAATTCATACCACTTCTGTCCATTTTCATACCAATGAGTATATAGTCCATCAAATTCACCATCTTCGTTTTTATTCTCAACCGATTTTAATTGTCCATCTTCATAAAACTCTACATCACAATTCTTAAATACTATCACTTGTGAATATATAAGACCATCATCACTATTAATAACTTCATAACCACCATCTATTAAGTCACCACCTGATTCAAGGAACTGATTTACTGTTTTATCAAATTCTTTCTTATCAGATGATTGAATGGTGTGTATTTTTTTACTCATTTAACTGAAATTTACATACAATCACTCTATAAAAAACAAAACCCCACTTTCGTGAGGTCAGGATGGTATTGGGAATTTTCGGGTTGAGATGATAAAAGACTAATTTTTTATTTTAACACATTCTCCGAAAAGACTACCTCCCCGACTGTCTATATCCTTATCTAAAGTAATAAAATCTTCTACAAAAGTATTATTTGTTTTATCTATTATAGTAACAAAAATACTGGGGAAAGTGAATGATTGTACTAATACAACAAAAGATTCTGTTTCATTAACAATCTTAAAATTTTGATTCTCACCCGTATTTAAAGTTTTTAAATACATATAATCATCAACCTTCTCATAAGTTTTTTTTTCAAGTTCAACCCCATTTTTAGTTCCTGAACAAACATATGTTTGTGAGAAAGAGACTGAAAAAAGGAATATTAAAAAAGTAAGAAATTTTTTCATAATTAACCTCTATTATTAGTTATAAATCTTTTCCTAAACTATTAATAGTTTTCTCATCTAACACCCAATTAAAATAAATTATTCTATAAAAAACAAAACCCCAAGAAAGAGAATTTTCTTAATAATTGTTTGACAAATGTCAAATATTTGAAATTAATTCCATATCATAAGTAAACCCATAATCCTTATGTGATTTTAATTTATTTATTCTATCGATTCTCATCTTCCCTTTCTTTAAAATACTATAGACTGAAGTATTCTTTATTTCTTTCCCTCGAACCGATTTGTATCCATTCTGATTTAAGTAATAAGAGATTTTCCTGTACCCTAATCCCTTCTTTTTAAGAGATGTACAGAGATTATAGAGAAATTCTTGGTAGGAGTTGTAGTGAGAGTAGTCTGAACAGAGAAGTTGAGACTTTGTAATGATTCTTAAATAGAGATATTGTTTTTCATTTAACCGAACGACACTATTCGACCGTAACTGACTTCGCAAGATTCCTTGGCATATCAACATCACAGCCTCTCAATACTGCCAAATGGTAGGCCAATAGCTGTAGGGGGATAACGGATAAAATAGGAAAGATCCATAAATTAGGTGTGGAAACCTCGATTATGTAGTCTGAAAGTTTTTCCAACTCTTTTGTAATCTTATCTGTAACAGTTATAACCTGCCCCTTCCGTGCTTTTACTTCCTGTATATTGGAAACCACTTTTTCAAATGTTTTATCATGCGGTGCAAGAAATACGACCGGCATTTTTTCATCTATCAGCGCTATTGGTCCATGCTTCATTTCCGCTGCTGGGTAGCCTTCGGCATGTATATAGGATATCTCCTTCAGCTTTAACGCGCCTTCAAGTGCTACGGGGAAACCCATGCCACGACCCAAATAAAGAAAATTATCTGCTTTGACTGTATCCTTTGCTATAGTTTCAATTGATTCCGTATTTGAAATTATATTTTTTACATACGGCCCAATTTCCGCTAAGGATTTAGCCAATTGGATGCCACTTGCTTTATTTAATCTATTCTTCCTTCCAAAGTGTAGGGCCAGCATAAAAAGCACGGAAACCTGAGCAGTGAATGCTTTAGTAGATGCCACTCCGATCTCTGGACCTGCATGGGTGTAAATACCACAATCCGTTTCCCGCGAAATAGTACTACCTACGACATTGCATATACCCATTGTTAGGGCACCCATGTCCTTGGCTTTTTTCAGAGAAGCAATTGTATCCGCAGTCTCACCAGACTGGGAAATGGCAATAATAATAGACCTAGCATCTACGATCGGATCTCGATATCGAAATTCTGACGCATATTCTAGATGCACTGGAATACCTGCAAATTCTTCCAGTAAATATTTACCAATCATACCTGCGTGCCATGAGGATCCGCATGCAGTGATATAAATATGTCGGGCGCTCTCAATGCGCAATAAATGGTCCTGAATACCGCCCAGATGTACCGATCCTTTATCAAGAAGCAAGCGGCCGCGCATTGTATCGGTTATAGTGTGTTCCTGTTCGTAAATTTCTTTCAACATAAAGTGAGGGTAATTCCCCTTCTCAATTTCTTCAATGGTGAAGTCAATTCGCGAGGTTGGCTTGTTTAATTCCTTTTCATCATCCAAGTGTTTTATCCGATACCCACTCTCATCGATGAGTACATACTCATTCTCTTCCAGATATATAACTTCACGAGTATGATCCACGATTGGTGACGCATCGCTGGCGATAAAATATTCGCTAGAACTTACACCCATCACCAAAGGGCTCCCGTGCCTAGCAGCTATCATCTTTTGCGGTTCATCAGCACACAAAACGATAATGCCATAAGTTCCAACCACTTGTTTAAGTGCCTTGCAGACAGCTTTTTCAAACGATTTACCATTTTCACTATAAATAAAGGAAATTAACTGAACCAGGGCCTCCGTATCAGTTTCAGTCCTAAATTGGACACCTTTTTGCTCTAAATAAGTTTTAATAGATGAATAATTCTCAATGATACCGTTATGGATAAGGGCAAATTTTTCGGTCTGATCCAAATGTGGATGGGCGTTGGTATCATTTGGTTCACCGTGGGTTGCCCAACGGGTATGACCTATGCCAATTATTCCTCTCAATACGGAATCATCCACGACCCGTTCCAAATCAATAACCTTACCAGCCTTTTTCATAATCTTGATACCAGTGTCACTAAGCAAGGCTAGACCTGCGGAGTCATAGCCCCTATATTCAAGACGTTTTAGTCCCCTCAACAGTAACGGAACCGCATCTTTAGTGCCATAGTATCCAACTATTCCACACATATTTTTTTCCTGTTTATATTAATTCTAAACTGTAATTAACGTTTCAATTCACAAATATATATATATAAGATTTATTCCCATTCAATGGTACCAGGGGGTTTGGATGTGACATCATATGTAACCCGGTTGATACCCTTGACAGAATTGACAATTTTATTTGAAATATTCGATAATACTTCTGGTGGCATACGATACCAATCAGCGGTCATGCCATCGGTACTTGTTACTGCCCGTAAACCCAGTAAATTCTCATAGGTTCTTTGGTCTCCCATTACTCCAACCGTTTGAACTGGTATAAGTATGGCAAAGGCCTGCCAGATCTCATCATACAAACCTTCTTCATGAAGGATTTTTATATAAATATCATCCGCTTCCTGTAAAATAGCAACTCGTTCTCGAGTAATATCCCCAATTATACGAACACCAAGGCCGGGGCCGGGAAATGGATGCCGATTAATCAGTTTATCAGGCAAACCCAATTCTTTCCCTATGTTTCGAACTTCATCCTTGAATAATTCTCGTAATGGTTCAATTAACTCAAATTCCATATCATCCGGTAAACCACCTACATTATGATGGCTCTTGATAACATGTGCTGCATTGCTCTGACTAACACCGCTTTCGATTACATCAGGATATAAGGTTCCTTGGGCCAAATACTCCATGTCACCAAATTTTGATGCTATGCTTTCAAATGAATAAATAAATTGATTCCCAATGACCTTGCGTTTCTCTTCCGGATCTGTCACGCCAGCTAGTTTTCGAAAAAATTTATCCGATTCATCTTCAAGGTGAATATTTACGCCCAGGCCATCCTGTAATGCATGAACGCATTCAGCTGCTTCATTCTTCCGCAATAATCCATGATCAATCAAAACAGCCTTGGCTTGATCACCAATTGCCTTGCACATAATAGCAGCCACAACTGAGGAATCAACCCCACCGCTGACACCAATAAGAACACTGCCGTCACCAACACGATTACGGATTATATTTATCTGATCCTGGATAAATTTTCCCGCTGTCCAATCAGGCTTACATTTGGAAATATCAAACAAAAAATTTTTCAGTATTTGGTGGCCATATTCTGTATGGGAAACCTCTGGATGAAATTGTGTAGCTAATCTTTTTGAATCCACACTAGCTATGGCCGCCGCCACATTATTCGAAGATTCAGCGATAACACACCAACCATCCGGAATTTTCGTAACCCGATCCATGTGCGACATCCATACTTGGGAATTATTGGATACGGAATTCAGTAATTGCGAGCCCCCATTTACCGAAATATTTGCAAAACCATATTCTCCTTTACCTGTTGACTCAACACAGCCGCCGTGATGCTGGGCCAATATGTGCAATCCGTAGCAAATACCAAGTATTGGTAGATCTAAATCAAGAATTTCTTTATCATAACTGGGGGCGTTTTTCTCATAAACGCTGGAGGGGCCACCAGAAAGAACGATTGCTCTTGGCTCGTGTGCCATGACAGTGGCAAGGCTTGCTTCGTGAGGTAATATCTCTGAAAAAACATTCTGTTCCCTGATCTTCCTGGCAATTAGCTGAGTATATTGTGACCCAAAATCAATGATGATCACACCTCCTTTTTTAAATCCACTCATTCGAAACCCCAATTACTAAGAGTATCTATAAATGAATTGTCTGTTAATTTATATTGAATAGGTGTGACACTAATCCAGTTATTAGCCAATGCATTGCCATCCTGATCATCAGATTTATCATTATTTATTATTTTACCTCCCATCCAGAAATATTGACGACCACGTGGATCTTCCCTTTTTTCAAGCTTATCAAGAAAATATTCACCTCCTTGACGGGTGATTTTATAGCCGCTGCATTCAGATGCACTGCATTTGGGTACGTTCACATTAAGTAAGGTTCCTTTTGGTAAACCATTGTGCAATACTTTTTTCATCATAGTTTGGGCAACAGACTTGGCCAAATCGTAATAATCAGATTTAAACGTATTAATGCTTAAGGCTATTGACGGAATCCCCAACATGATACCTTCCGCCGCCGCGGAAACTGTGCCAGAGTACAATATATTAGACCCTACATTGGCACCTGCATTTATACCAGATACTACAATATCCGGTTCTACTTCCAGAAAAGAACCAACAGCGATCTTCACACAATCTGCAGGCGTACCATTAACTGCATAACCTTCGAAACCGCCGTGCCTCGTAATAGGCTCTATACGAATTGGATCAGAAATAGTGACAGCATGGCCGACTGCGCTTTTCTCAGTATTCGGTGCCATAACGGTAACATCTCCCATTTCTTGCATCGCTTCCCAAAGCGCATAGATCCCCGGTGCGTGAATACCATCATCGTTAGTTACAAGAATGGATGGCCGTTTTCTCATTTTAACATAGAAATTAAACTATATATAGTAGCTTTCATATTGTCCCTAGTGACAATATGATCCACAAAACCTTTTTCCTTGAGAAATTCCGTACGTTGAAAACCTTCGGGGAGATCCTGACCAATAGTTTGCTTAATTACACGTGGTCCAGCAAAGCCAATAAGTGCACCTGGTTCAGCCAAAATTATATCTCCAAGCATTCCGTAACTTGCCGTAACGCCACCCGTAGTTGGATCAGTGAGAATTGGGATGTACAGTCCACCACCTTCTGAAAATTGCGCTAGTTTTGAGCTTGTTTTTGCTAACTGCATCAATGATAGGACTCCTTCCTGCATGCGCGCGCCGCCAGAAGCGCATATTAATATTAATGGCAGGTTATTTTCATGAGCATAATCGATCAATCTAGCTACTTTTTCACCAACTACTGACCCCATGCTACCGCCGATAAACGAAAAATTCATGATCCCTAAGGCAACATCTCTTTCTTCAATCTTACCATGATAGCAATTTATCGCATCTTTTTGACCCGTCTTCTTTATTGCTGCAACAAGTTGGTCCTTATATTTTTTCCCCGCTTTAAACTGCAGTACGTCTTCAGATTGAAGGTTAATAAATAATTCTTTCGACGATCCGCCATTAAGTAATAGACTATGATAGATTGAGGGCTCGACACGAAAATGATGGCTACAGTGACGGCATACTGAAAGAGCTTTCTCTAGTTCAGGCTTATAGAGAAATTCAGAACATGTTGGACATTTTACCCATAGGCCATCAGGAACACCCTTCTTCACAATAGGCTTGATCTTTTGTTTCTCTCTTTTAAACCAAGCCATGGATAAGACTATATCTTTGCATAATTATTGCATCCTCACCATCTGAATAATATCCTTTTCGAGTCCCCGTTTCATGAAACCCGAATTTCAGGTAAAGATTAATGGCAGGAAAGTTACTTTTTCTTACTTCCAAATGAATACTACTATCTGCATTAAACTGATCGAGAAAATATGATAACAATTGTTCACCATAACCTTTATGCTGGAATGGAATATCAATGGCAATGTTCAGTATTTGCACATCATCATCAACTACATGGGAAAATAAATATCCAATCATATTACCTCTGGCTATCATGACATGATTTTCTGTCACAGGTTGAGAATTTAATTCCCAGCTCAGTTGTTCTATCGACCAGGGGTGTTTAAAGACCTTTTTTTCTATTGATAAGATGTCTGTAAGGTCATTCAATGTGGCGATACGGATCAATGTTTCCTCTTTCCAACTTCAAATGGTGAAATATAGTTGGGTACGAGATCATACGGTTTATTAATTACCCATTCATCAAAATGTTGGTGGGCTAATATAGAAATAATCTCAGCCGATGGATTCCCTTCCTGAACATGTTTCAAATCATCTATAAATTGATTGCAACCCCAATGGACTACATGATCCATTTTTTTAACATACTGCTCGATATCTTTCCATTGATACGGACTTGGATCATTTTGTGGGACTGAACCATTTTCAAAAGAAAATTTTTGTGCATAGACAATATCCCGGTGGGAATACAATAGCACTAAACCCGCCCCTGGATATTCACCGCCAGAATCCATTAATGCCTGTAAAGTCGGCACAGGAATTAATGGCAGGCCTTGGCCAAAAGCTAGCCCTTTACTGTAACTCAAACCGATCCGTAACCCAGTGAATGATCCTGGTCCAATTGAGATCGCAATTCCATCTAAATCAGACAATTTTAATCCTGTGTTGACAACAAGTTTTTCATAAAATAATGGTAATGATTTTGCATGTTTCCGGGGAGTATTTTCCTCTACTGTGGCAATTACATTATCATCTTCAATATACGATACTCCACAAATTTCAGTAGCTGTTTCAATCGCCAAAATTTTCATGTCTTTAATCCCTTTATGGAAATCAGTCTTTCATTTTCCACATCTAATACTCTCTCAAAAGAAATTCGTATTGCATCCGGTGGTAAGATTGACTCAAGCTTATCTCCCCATTCAATAAGAATTATCGCTTTGGGAGTTGCTAAGATATCTTCACCTCCGATATTTAAAAAATCATCGATTCCTTCTAGGCGATAAGCATCTACGTGGATTAGTTTTCCCTTTTGACCATCATATTCACTAACTAATTTGAAAGTAGGTGACCCAACATGTTCACTTATTCCAAGGCCCTTAGCAAAACCTTGAGTGAAGGTAGTTTTACCAGATCCAAGGTTTCCGATAAGTGCAATTACTATACCTGCTGGTAAAGAATTCGCCAGATCTGCGGCAAAAGATTGTGTTTCAGTGACAGAGGTACATCGATATTCACGGGGTGACATTAATAGCCTCTCATGGTCACGATTGGAACCATGATCTCTTCCATGGATATGCCTCCATGCTGGAAACTTCCTTTAAGCTTTCCCTGATAGCGATGCTGTTGATTTGGATAAAGAAAAAATACATCATCCTTGGCCACAAGATAATTAGTCTGATGTGTCAATTCCGGTAATCGGTAATCTGATGATTTACGAATTATCAGTGAATTTTTTTCCTTGGAATTCAAGTTCCGACCATACTTATAGCGAACGCCACTGGAAGTTTCTCGATCTGCACCAACCAAAACACCACGCTGAACGCGAACAGTACCATGGTCGCTGGTAATAACCACTGTAAAGTCACTTTCACTTAATTCACGTAGGGTACGATATAACCATGAGTTCTCAAACCATGTTCGCACCGCAAAACGATAGCCTGATTCATCAGGCACCAATTCTTTCAAAACATCAGATTCGGAACGCTTATGCGCTAGCATATCAACAAAGTTCACTACAATGGCGATTAAGTCTGATTGTTTGTAATCAGTGAGATGTTTTTGAAAACGGTGGCCTTCTTCAACAACATTGATCTTATGGTAAATCACATTTTTATTTTCCAACTGGTTTCTCTTTAATTGGTCTTCCAAAAATAACGATTCATATTTATTTAAACTGGAAGCTTCAGACTTCATCAATTCCAATTGCCGCGGGTACTTTTTGCAGAATTCATCGGTAAATAATCCCGAAAAGATCGCATTACGACTAAATGGCGTTGCGGAAGGCAATAATGACATTTGGTAACCAATATCCATGTTGAAAAATTGTCCTATTTCGGGCAGGATGGTTAGAAATTGATCATGCCGTAGAGCATCAACCACAATAAGACAAACTTTTTTATCCTTCTTCAAATTAGGTATCACAAATTTAGGAACTACATCAACCGATAGGTTTGGACGATCAGAACTGCTGACCCAATTACAATAATTTTTGTCAACGAATTTTACAAATTCGCGATTACAGGTATGAATTTGTTCAGCAAGTATTTTCCCCAATCCTATGTCTTTATGTTCGTCAAAGTTGAGTTGCCATTTAGATAATCTATTATATATATCCCACCAATCGTCAGCCTGTAGATCCTCGTGCAACCTGCTCTCAATATGTTGGAATTCTTTCAAGTATCCGCTGGTAACTTTTTCCTCGCGGATTTTGGTATCTTCCAGGACCTGTTTACAGGCCATAAATATCTGGGTCGGATTTACTGGTTTGATTAGAAACTGCGCTAACTTTTGCGAAATAGCTTCATCCATTAGCCATTCTTCTTCACTTTTAGTAATCATGATTACAGGGAGATTAGGGCGCAACTCATATAACTGACGGACTGTTTCTATACCATCCTGGCCGGGCATAAATTGGTCCATAAGAACCAGGTGGAATGTTTCATCCTTGACCAATGCAATCGCATCTGGTCCATTAGTCGCCAGAATAATTTTAAATCCCTTTTCCTCTAAAAAAAGAATATGTGGTTTGAGATGATCGATCTCATCATCAACCCATAATATATTACCACGTGAATTTGTCATAATAGCTTAGTGAAATTACTTTAGTAGGGAAAAAGTCAGAAGAGCTGATTATGCCTACTTCAAAAGGATCATTTTTCTTGTTAGTGTGAAATCCTTTGATTTCATGAGTAAAAGATACACACCAGCACTAACATTGCGATTGAAATTATCTTTCCCGTGCCAGTAGGTTAACCTGAAACCAGCTGGCTCTAATCCATCTGCGAGAACTCGAATTTCTTGTCCCAAAATATTGTAGATCGCAATACGAATATGACTTTCTTCCGGTAAGTCATAGCGGATGGTTGTACTGGGATTAAATGGATTTGGATAATTCTGATGAAGCACATATTGATCAGGCATTGGTGCTGTTGTACTGAATTTGTAAGATTGAGTAAAAACTTCCCGGGTTTTTCCAGCACGATCACGAAGATCGATCCCCCAAATAACTTCAGTATCTGTATCCATTAACCGGCGGAACTTTAGTTTGACCTGCTTATTGATAGGCTGAATACGTATTTCCTGATCCAAGTCTGCCAGCTGGATAACTATGCGGTGACTTGCTGAATCATGGTAGGATAATTTTGTCCAATGCTGGTCAAATCGCGATGATTGATCTACAAAATCAATTGTTTCTGGATCATAGGATAATTCCAAACCCAAGGCCCCAACTGCCTGAATTGAATCTAAATCTACATATAAATATAGTTCTTCCACATCATCGCCAACTTGTGGTGGCGGATAACTGACTGAGAGTGTGGTATAATTTTCTTTAGCTTGCCTACTCATGGCAATTCTATATCTATTATAATCAAACCCGTTAGACCAGTTCCACATCTGAACAAATACCATCAAGTCTTCAAAATCCATTTTCGAATCAGGTTGGATCTGCATAAAGGGTGGCGTACCTGCGGCAGGACCAATTTCGTCCGCTGGATTCACAGTTTCATCCCACCAATTCTGCTGCAAGGCAACAAGATCCTCAAAATCAATTAGGCTGGATCTATCATAATCACCTAACAAATTTATAGCAAATAGAATTGTATCTTCATCTGCTACCCCATCAGGATCACCATTACCATTGCCGTCAAATGGATTATTCCATACATCGCGCAACTGTTGGTTGATTGATATTTGTATTTGTTCGTCAGCGTAGTAATTCTCTAATGGAGTGATTATCAAATGAGCTATTTCATTACCTTGAATGAATTCTGCGTCGTATTCGAGTACTCCGCGTTGGTTACTTTCAAGCATTACACCATCCGCATAGGATTCAAGATCCATTTGACCGGTAAACGTAAGAGTAATCTGATCGTACCAGTATATATATTGACCGGTGTCAGGTTGAATAGTGGTTAATAACGGTAAGACCTGATTATCAAAATGAATAGCTATCTGATTTGATGCAGAAGATTGCCAGCCATCTGACATTGATACTTCCAATAATATACTTGTATCTATACTAACCAGATCCTCATCAGACATCCAAGTGAGTGAGTCAAGATAATCTGTGATACTTATATCAATTAAATTGCCCTGCAGTGTAGCAGGTAGCCAGGAATTTCCATTATCAAGTGAGTAGTTCATATTGATCTCATAGGGATCACCGGTTGTATCCTCAATCGCATAGGTTAAAGCGATATTATCAAAATATTCATCCATTGTTTCTGCCATTGAGACACTCAATGAACCAATATGATTATCAAGTGCAAAGAGGTCCGATATTAATATTGAAGATGTATCATCTGGTATTTGCAATGTATCAGTATCAAGGTCATAAGCAATAATCTTCAATTGAACGTTTGAATTATATATTCCTGCAAGATCTGACATTGAATGCCATATTACCATCATCGTATCCTGTCCAGCAGTACCGCCTTGTTCACTAATTGTGGCATTATTCCAGTTTATACCATCAGAGGTAAAACTAATATCGTAATCAAGGTCATCATCGTCAAAATCATATAAATGAAAAGTAAGTTCTATATCATCATGGTATTCGCCAACAAGTTGCGCAAAGGTAATCTCCGGCGGATAATTAATATCAATGATTTCAATTATGACATCCAATGTATCTGTTAGATTACCATCTGAAACAACGATAGTAAATGTGGTTTCATCACTACCACTCGGTACTAATCCATATACACTGTCCCCAGCAATTATCATCCACTGGGGTGGTGATAATAATTCCCAAATTAGGGTAGAATCTTCCGGATCGGTTGCGAAAGGGTAATAAACAAAATATTCATCCACATAAGCAGTGTCAATATTATGCGATGTTATCTCCGGGGCATCATTTACCGAAGCAACATATACCCCAATTATCAATGAATCATTAAGTAAGCCATCCGAAGCAATAAGTGTAAATAATGTGTCAAGATCACCTTCGGATGGAATTCCATAAACGTCATCGCCTTCCATAGATAACCAACTTGGTAGGTGGTTCACAGACCACAAGAGGGGTAACCCTTCCGGGTCATATCCCCCAAAATTAAATGTTACAAATTCATCTTCAATTGCTAATAATGAATCTGATGATGTAATAACTGGAAGATCATTAAATGGAATAACATCCACAAAGACTGAGGAACTGTCCCAATATTCACCATCTGTTACCATGATTGTAAAACTTGTATCAGGAGCCCCTTCATTTGGTGACCCAAAGGAACTGTCTCCTGCTGCGCTCATCCAAGATGGTAAACCACTAAATATCCAGGCAAGGCTAGAATCTTCTGGATCTTCAGCGAATGCATTGTAAACGTAATATTCTGGTTCGTTAATAATAATGGAATCAGCAGATATTATTTCGGGAGGGTCATTTACAGGTGTAACAAAAATTCCTACCTCAAGTGTGTCGGAAAAATATGTATCAGAATAAATAAGCAGAAAACTGGTATCTAAATCGCCTTCCAGTGGTGTACCAATGATACTGTCATTTTCCATTGAAAGCCAAGTAGGTGCATTATCAATTTCCCAACGACTTATACCACCGATGTCCGGGTCATACCCATCATACAAATAATTATAGGTTTCATCCTCAACAGCAAAGGATGTATCTGATGACGTAATTACAGGTGGGTCGTCTTCCAACATATTAATAGTAATAATGGTTAATGCAGAATCACGACGATCTGTATTATGAAAGGCATATAATATCGTATCCATTCCAAAATAATTTTGATCTGGGTAATAATAAATAGTAGAGTCGCTCGCTATTTGCAAGCTTCCGTGATTAGCGGAGTCAACTATAGCAAGATTAACTAGGTGAATGTTGACAATACTATCATTCAATACAGGATTGAATAAAAGTGTCGAATCCTCGTTTATAAAATACTGATCATTTACCAGTGCAAGCCATACATCTGGTATAGACCGCAGATTTTCATAAGCACCCATATCAGGATCAGATCCAACCGGAGCAGGCCTATATGAGCCATTGATATCCGAATTGACACTGTTTACGCTACTCCCCGCCCCAATAGCCAAAGAATAATCAGACAAACCGTATTCGTCATTGATAGCATTGATAAATAATGGATCCACATCAATATTTGACTGAGCCCAAGTAACCAATGGCATACTTACACTATCAATTAGATGGGAATAATTCAGACCACCAGAATCGCCCTCAACGTTGGAAAAGGAAACGGTTAGTGAATCTTCAGGATCATTAATAAATAATTGTTCCGGTATATTGTTATAAAGAATTGAATTAGTTACTACAACTTCAGATCCACCTGTCAAGTACAAAGCACCGCCTTGGAATTGCCCATTATTAGCTATAATTGTAGAATTGCCTATTGTTGGATTCGAATTAGATATTTGCAAGGATCCACCAAATAGACCGGCATAATTATCATAGATCAATGCGTTATAAAACCCTGGGTTTGAATTACTGTACATGGCAATAGCTCCACCGCTTGAGTCGGCGGTATTATTAGAAAAAACTATATTGGTAATGGTTGGATTGGATGAATTAAGGTAAAGCCCTCCGCCATTTTTTGCAGAATTATTGATGATCTTTAATTTATTTAATATCGCACTTGAATTATTGTATAGATAAATGCCACCACCACTATTTGAAGCGGTACTATTTTTAATAATAAGGTTTTCAAAAACAGGATTGGAATTACTGGAATAAATAGCGCCTCCATCAGAAGCGCTACCATTTTGAATAGTAAATCCAACTAACTTTATTTCCGAGCCAGATATATCCGATATGGTTATAGTAGAACCATTCAACTGACCATCGATAACTGTACTGGCAATATGAGCAGAGTCTCCCGATGTAAAATATTCTGAGCCAATAATTAATGCTTTACCAAGTAAATCAATATTCTCAGAATAGGTGCCGTCTCGAACAATCAATGTATCATCTTCTGTGGCATAATTAATGGCACTTTGAATCGATATAAAATCTCCAGTTTGATTTGGATTAACTTCATATCTTTGTGGTCGCGGCACACTATAGACATCAAGCGTTTTTTCACTTTCCAAACCGGAAGAATCAATAGCAGATAATCGATAGTAATAAGTATCATCATTCTCAAGATTGCTAATTATGACACTTGTGTCACTTATACCAGTAATTGTGGCTACAATAGTAGAGGGACTTGAAACTGTGTCACCATATACCAAATAATGATAGAAATCTCTTTCTTTATTCTGATCCCAAGATAAAAAGATTTTTCTATTGCTGGCAGTGGCTGTAAAGCCGTCTGGGATAGCAGGCGGCAAATTTTCAATAACAATTGCTTTGTTGGCACTTAATGATCCATTTGTACCAGGTACAGGCAGTACCAAATTTGCAACATTACCAACCAAATCTGTAATAGAGCCACCATTTAAGTCTAATGCTGTTATACTGGCATAACCCAGGTCACTGCTGGTCTGGCCTGCTGCTACCGTATAGTCGAATGTGAGTATTGTGCCACCCGAGCCACTGGTATAATTAACACTCGTAGTATTATTTGCCCAGGCAACGCCATTATTTAATGTCGCATTATACCCATTAACAGTTACATCCATAGCTGTGATGCCAGTACCTTCATTAAAAGTCCAGTAATGAACCAAATCAACTGCTGAACTATATTCACCTGAGTTAAAAGATTCATCCAAGCCGTTGCCAGAATTATATATATAATTAACTTCTAATGAAGTTAATGATGAATTCCATATTGCAACTTCATCAATTGAACCATCGAAATATCCGTCCCATAACCAATTGCTTCTACCTATAAAACTTGACGGTCTATCCATTACAGCAGGTACTGAGGTTGTACCTGAATGGATCTGTACACCATCTTTATATAAAATAACATTTCCAACACTATCCATTGACGCAACAAGGTGCGTCCACACTCCTGTAAATAAAGCATCATTAGCGGTTACTTTACCTCCACTTGTTCCATCAACATATACTTCAAATGTAAGAGAATTCGATGCACCATTATTGGCCAATAGGATACTATTATGTTGCCCGGCATCTATTGCTACATCAAAATCAATAATTCTAGACCAGGTATTAAAACTATTATATAATACCCAAGCTGAAACACTTAAACCGGAAGAAAAGTTTGTGGTTACAGTCCCTACATCTACATAATCATCGATGCCATCAAAACTCAGGCAGGTATTATCACCCGTAGACAGTTCTAACTGTGGCGCCCCGGTCACTATTACATTTTCATTAAATGCTATTGTAATGGGTATTACACTTCCAACTTCATAGGTATTATCCAAGGATGTTGATGAAACAGAAACTACGGTTGGCGCAATACCATCAATTACCAGCGCCTTATTGGCCGCTAGTGATCCGGCGGTCCCAGGCGTGGGCAAGGTTAAAATAGCATCATTAAAGTTAACATCCCTGATCGTGCCACCATTTTCTTCCAGCGCACTAGTACTAGTATAATCTAGATCATTACTAGAGTCACCACTTTGAATAACATATCGAAATAATATGGTAGTTGTACCCGTACCACTCACATAGTAGGCTGCACTATCTGTAGCACCTGTTTCCAATGTGATTTTTGGCGTATTCGTTCCACTTGTTCGCGAAGAAATAATCGGATCCGAATCTGTTATACTAAGCATTTCTTTAATTTCCCAAGCTCGGTATCCATCTCTTCCTAATTTATTTACTTCATAATTATAATCTTCGATATATAAAAATTCTGAGTGATTACTAGTTTCAATAATGGAATCATTTAACGCATAATTGTCATTTTCAAAACGTCCAGTTATATCAGTAATATCTAACTGGTAGTTACCGGTTTTTCCATTATAACCATCTACAACTACATAGTAAGTTCCTGGTGCCAGGGTAACATTACTAAGCGAGGCAGCAAATCTAGGAGGATCTACACTTGATATAGTACAAGTTGAATTATCATCATTATAGTCCCCTGTAGAAACTGCTCCTGTATACGTACTATCACAATCGCCATCAAAAGTAAAAATCTCTAATTTTGTATCATAATCCGTGAACAGTGCACAAGTAGTTACACTAATCGTTGTACTAACAGAGAGATTCAACGTATAAGCCACATCCACTCCTTCAGTTCCACTCACATTCCACTCATTGCCCTGATTCACATTGGAATATTGATGAGTGAAAGGAAGGCTGTTAATCAGAAAATCACCGCATCTTACTGCTCCAGTATCCACATTGACAATTTCACTAAAAGTAACTGTCACATCTAGCGTATCACCCGGGCCGTAAGTACCATTAGCTGTCGTAGAACTGACGTTGGTTACAGTCGGAATCGCATAAAGATCTACTGTTATCAGGCCCAGAAGTAAAAACCAGCCGAGGCCAGTTCTGATTTGATAAACGACAGACATAAGTTGTTTCTTTACCATATGGAAACAACTCCGGAAAAGATGTGTTCAATTACCGAGATGTTATATACATCTCGAACCGTACTTTCTGATGAAATGGAAATAACACTCTGCCCCCTAGGTCCTGTGTGTTCAAAAATAAGCCGAACAATATTACCCGTTCCTGAAACACCGGTCACTGCCCCACCAGCAACACCAAGGTCTAGCTGAAAATGCCCATCATCGATATCATTGTCTATAAAATTTATCAAGTGGCCAGCGCTCTGCAGGAGAAAATCTGTAGAATCGCTTTCGAGGGCATAATTCTGAAGCTGCATGAAACTGTTGTCATAGGATACGTCCAGGTGGATACCCATAAAGTCGGTAACATCGATCAATTTTACGTTTACATAAAAAACAGTTCCGGAATCGGCAAATACCTGACCTGGAGAAATCAAGAGTTCTGCACCATCAAAAGCATCCACCATAAACGATATATTTGGCCATTCATATTCCTGAATATTGGTAGGGTATTTAGACAATACTTCAAAGTTATATCCTATATCTTCCAGGTAGTCTAGTTGGATCACATGTAAACCAGTTAATGTGTCAAATATCCAGAAACCGAGATCCTGTTGAAGCAGCGACTCACCACTATGCCAAGGCGACCAGATACCGGTATTCATACGATAGCGGTATAATATTCTCTCAGCATAGTCCACCGTATGGGTAGCGTCATAATGGTAATTTGGATCACTGTGCCGCCAAGTGAAAACAGCGCTAGTAGAATTTATTGTATGCCCTGCTATTGGCCAATCAAGCACCTCAGTGTCAGGAATGGAATAGTCAGCGTCAGCTGGGTCAAATAGGTTATCAACTTCAATATCCACTTCTAATTGACCACACGAATAGACCACCAGAAGAAACCCTGATAAAATAATATTTTTTATTAAATCGCCTGTTCTCTTCCGCATAACCAAATCGATTTTAACCTGACAATTTATCGTCGATAAAGATTTATCGTTGTGACAATCATCACAGAACCAATTATAAAAAAAATACAATATTAAATGGCATAAATTACTTTTTCGTTAATACCCAGACCCCATCCCAATCTTTTTCAGGCGGATTTTCCTTTAATTGGTAACACCGTTTAAGGTATACATTAGAAGGGTTTTCAGATCGTCCCGGGAACATATCTTCCAGTTCTTTTCCTTCTTTAAACCCATTTATAGCATTATCCCAATCTTGTTTAAAATATAATTCCTGCGCCTGACTAAACGCTTCTATAACCACTTTATCGCTATCATTCATTTTCCCTTTTTCAGCAATCAATTCATAAACTTTTACTGGTAGTTGCTTTCCTTTTACCCGGACATAATCAAGAAAGCGCCAATCAAATTTATCTTTTACAACTTTATAGGTACTCTCACTAACCTGAATGTAAACGCCATATTGTTTAGCAGATGCTTCCAGCCGCGCTGCCAGGTTCACGGTGTCACCCATCATGGTATAATTCATGCGCATGGTAGAGCCCATATTCCCAGTTACCATTCTGCCAGAACTGAGTCCGATACGGTGTTGCATATTATGTACTATTTCCGGCCATCCTTCTTCAGAACGCCATTTTTCCCGTAAATTTTCTAGCTGGTCTTTCATGTCCAATGCCGTCATGCAAGCCTGATATTCATGGTCTTCCACAGGGACAGGAGCGCCATAAAAGGCCACAATGGCGTCACCAATGTATTTATCCAATGTACCATTCCTGGATAATAAAACATTGGTCATTTCAGTGAGATATTCATTCATTAGATTTACCATCTTCTCTGGTTCCAATACTTCAGTAAAGGATGAGAAACCCTGGATATCAGAGAAGAACGCGGTATGCACTCCTGTTTCTCCACCTAATTTCGGTTCCTGCTTATTGTCAAACATTTTATCGATCAAGTCGGGAGAGATATATTGACCAAATGTACTTTTTAAAAATTTCTTATCTTTCTGTTCATTGAGAAAGCGATACAATACATTGGCTAAATATGTAACCAATATGCCTGTAATTGGTGCAATCATTGGAACCACAAGACTGGATTGTATAGTTGGCAAAGCTGTACTAAACCATGAATAATTGTTCTTTACAAATGTATCCGGCAAGACAGATTTCATTGTTGATTTAATAAACCAGGTCATATCATCAACAAAAAATCCGCAGACTAGAGCATAATAAAACAGGATTTCAATAATAACCAACACACCCGCTACGATCGGATTAACTGTATCTAAAATAAAAAATGCAATTAAGGCCAAAATCAATATGATCAATACATGGGACCATTGAGGATCAAACAGAAGGTTGGTGAAACGACTGCCAACCACATTCAAATAGTTATTATGAATCATGGTTTGGATGGCATTGGCATGTGTTTCCATTCCTGGCATAATCTGTTGAACGCCGAGGTAATTATAAAAAGGGGTTGATTTCACATCATGAATCACCTCTACTGCCACACCAATTATTACAACCTTATTGTAAAATGGTGTTTTGGTGACATCAAATTCACCGCCAACACCCATTATTTCCATCATTTCTTGACGCTCATCTGGATTCTCAATCGCTTCTATCCATTCAGGGATTTGCCCTGGAAGAAACTGACTCATCCAGTCAATATCTTCTAATGGGTCTCTGAGGTCGACATCTTCAGTATCAATTACATAGGCTAATGAATATCGCGGAAATGTGCCCCAAGCAGGATAATCTTCTTCAGTTTGCAACTTATAACCAGAAGCAGGACCGTAATAATTAACGAGGAATGTGTTACTATTACCATAGGCATGGATCTTTAGATCCCCGAAATTCCATATATGATTGCCAGGATCAAACCGTGGTATTGTTGTGTCGGAAATACCAAGAAATAATTTTACAGCCTTAACACCTAAAGTAAGATAGTAGCGCCCCGGCTGATGGGACATTTCACCAAAAATCGCATATCTTCTGGAAAAAGCATCATCATCAAGCTGGTCATTGATTAAACCTGTTTCCGGTTCAGCTTTCATAATTTCTTCCACAGGTTCTGCGATATATTGTGGAGGCCGGCGGTTTGGTTCATTAACCATCTTTGCGTTGATGATAACTTCAGTATTGTACGCTTTTGCTTCACGAATGGCCTCAGCAAGTATTTTATCGCCGTGGCGAGGTATGAGTTGTCTTAGTTCATCTGAATCAATCTTATTGGCAAATTTATGCAAGTACTCAGACTTGGTTTCCGGCGCATCAAACTGAATATCAAAGGCAATTACTTTTGCACCTGCCTGTGCCAGATTACGTATAACCTTACCCCATACGGTTCCGCGAGGATAAGGCCATGTTTCAGGCATCAAGCGCCATGCTTCATCATCTACTTCAAGAAGAACCACATCTGTGCCCATATTGATGTAAGTGGAATCACTTGCGGCCCAGCCCGTGAGAGGGCCTCTTACATTCGTAAAGCGATAGTCATAACTTTTTAATTCCAGTACATCAAAAATCCCGAATAAGTGAAGCATCGAAACAACGAATATTGAAACCAGTGTAATGGCAAAACCAATCCACTTCTCATGAAAATATTTCTTGAGAGCATCCATGGTTATTAAAAATTATATCGAAAAGATATTAGAATTCCGGATGTATTTAATTTTGTTTCCTTTGCAGTTTCATTTACTACAATCTGCAATTGACCTGAAAAAGATAAGGCAAAGTCCTGACGAAGCTTATAATCGGCGCCGCCGCGTAAACCAATAACACTGGATACAGTGGTTAAAGATTCATTTTTAATGTAGGACAACCCTCCGGTCAGGTTAATTTTGTTATCCTGCAGTGCATATTTGCCATTAATACCTAATGTTTTCCACGTTATGGTATTTTTTATCACATTTCCCTCATAATCTAAACTGGGAATGAATAGATCCATAAGGCTAACATTCAGCATGGTTCGTAATGGGGACTGAAAACGGGAAGCAAAAGATAATGTAACCGATTTTGAATCACTGCCTGGAAAGAAATACCCGGCCATCCGCTGCCCAGCTAATTTATCCGTATTAATCATTCTGTTATAATTCAAAACAAAATTATGCTTATTCGAACGAAAAGTTATTGGGTAATTGATGGAAAGAAGCACATTTGTTGTGCGCGTATCTTGTCTATTGTCCACATCTGATTCACCCACTTTATCCAATTCTTCTTTTTCATTGTTCTTACCTATAGATTGAAAATTGAGTACATACGATGGCGCATCTGCGCCTGGCAGAAAAGATAAATTAAGCGTTATAGTATTTGTATTTATTGGATTGGCCACAGTTTTAAGGATCTTATTATCCCGATGCTTAAACCCTGTTGTGATTAACAGTTTTGAATCAAATAAATGTGTAATACGATTTAATAATATAAACTCACGAATATTACTAGCCAGATACGGATTACCAAGCGATACGAATTCGGATCCGACTTGTCGATATTCCACAATAAATTTGCTTAACGCATAATTTCCTGCCAATTTGAAATTAAATGCTGCAGAAGGCATATTCACAATTGTTGCAATGGGATGGTCATCATAACTGATAACATCTATAGGTACTAATGGTGTCATATTGATATTCATGGTAAATATATCCCTAAGCGCCAATGGATCAGGCATATCTTTTGTTTCCACCAACCCATTTTGTATAACATTGCCAAATTCATCATATTGTCTGCCAATAACACCATCTACTGAGTCATCAAGAGCTACATCCATTTCTTCAAACGACATGGGTCCATCCCAAATGTCACGATTAAATAAACTCATATTCCATGTAAAATTGAAATCCAAGCGCCGCTTATCCATTATAGCGCCAAGGTCAAAACCTACAACCAGATTATCTTTAGGATTTCTATAAGACCATTTACTATCTGATATATTAACTAAGCCACCATTCTCCTGAACAACCTGGGAAAATTCATCATAGGTATAATTTTCTGTTGGTATATCCATTGAGAATGCGTTATATGCAGTACTATCTACATAGAAAGCACCATATTCATCCATTTTTTCCATATCCACATTTACGCTGCCAACATCATCCTTTGCCTTTAGGTAATGAACTCCCAGTTTAAATCGAGAGAAAAGCTCGCTTGATAATCGCATAGCAGTAATATTCCGGGTAAAGGTATAGCCGCTTCTTTCAAGATAGAAAACAGGATTACCTGTTGCCGAATCAATAGCTGTTTTATTTTTCATTAATACCAACCCGCCATCTGCACCAAATTTTCGCTGAACTGGTCTATTCAGTTCACCGCTAACCGATTGAAGCTTAACCCATTTTAAATCGATGTCAATACCCATGCCTCGTACCCGTCTACCATCAATTAGGAATGGTGAAATAGAAGGGTAATAATCACCTGTATATACGTTTAAGTACTTGCCAAAATATAGATTTCCGGAAAATCGATTTAACGGTTGTACATATGGATTGTCTCTGGTATTTAGGCGTACAGATCCCTTGAAGCCAGCCCAGTTAATATCCACATTAAATTTTCCATTTACTTCAGAATAATTGATCACTTGTGCTTCTGAAACCTGCGAAGACAACCGTCCATCAAATTTTCCATTATAACTTATCAAGTCCAATACTGACCTTTCACCTGCGGTAGTATTAAAAATCCAGGTCAAAGGTCGAATTTGTTCATTATATTTGGTTCTGCTCTCTACGATTATCGAATGGGGCCCAGGGTTAAGTTCACCAGGAATGAGAGAAATTATACCGCCGCCTATTATAGCCAGCGAAGTGAAATCTACACCATCCAGTGTTATCTTGATTGAAGTAGTATCAATATCTGGGATATTAAAAAATGATACTGCAATTACCTCATCACCAGGTATAATAATGGACCCCGGTTCAGGGGATAGTACCAGGAAATCCTTATTTTCAAAATCCACGCCATCAATAAAAAACCTTTCTCTCCGCTCAAATGACCGGTCACTTTGTCGGGGTGGTCCAATCACAAGATTATATGGGTTTTTCAATGGATCTCCGCGGGGAAAAGCTAACGTACTGCCATCATCGAGTCGAAATATTATGGCATATTCTAATCCAGCTTGAGTAATTCTATTGTTTGGAATTGTAAATTTCCAGGTTGACCCCGAAAAATTCAGCTCTTCTTCGATAAAATTCAGAGAATTTGTTTCCCTGATGAACAACTTTGCTTCCATTACCCGCATATCGGAGAATAAAGACGCAATCAATGTTACAGATTCACCCGCTAATACATTTTCGGGGGGCATATGATGAAGGATTGATTCTTGCGCTGTGGTAATTGTGGTAGCCAGACAAACTGATAATACGAATGCTGCAATCCACCTGTCTTCGCCACCCATCAACATTGGATAATTATTATTTTAACTGTAAGAAAGCTTGTTTATTGAATATCAATTATTAATTTTTTGATTTCACCGTTGGGCCCTTCAAACTCGATCTCAATCTGGTCACCAACCGGTGCATCACCATCAGTAGGATCTTCAGGGATTGTGTTCTGGTTTGTCTCATTTACATCAATATTTCCGTTGCTATCTGACGTACCTGTATTGCCTGCAGTAACATCAACATTTAATCCACTGATTGCATTAAAAAGATCCACAATCCCTTCGAGACCTATAACCATATCCCCCTCTTCCGAATTTGCAATAAACCAGAAATCTGTTCCTTTTACAGATGCAACAGACGTGGTACTTTGAATTACGAATTCACCTTTTCTTTGCTTGTTCACCTGTGCCCTAACAGTGCCGTTATCCATGCGAACATTCTTGGAAATAGCCGAAGCGATTTTTTTCCCCGAGATGGTTACTTCTGAATCTCCTTTTACTTTAAGCTGGGACTTGTCATCAATAAAAATTAGAAGTGCAAAACCATCTGAGCCAGTACGAATACCGTCACCGTCTTCCAATATTGTGCCAGCTTTTAAACTTTTGTATCCTGGCTGCGCTTTTTTATTAATCTCGACATCACCCATTGCCTTCGTCGCAATAGCAATACGTTGCGCTAAGCCAAATTGGCTCGCAGTAAGCAGAATAATTAATAAAATACTTTTACGAGTCATTGATCCCGCACTTCTACATTTGTTATACTAGCTGTCCCATTTTTTATCCGGTTCAGTAGTGAGATTGCAGCAGGCAAATCGTCTGAATCACTATTAATTATGTAGGTACCTGAAGGTGAGAATCCATCCAATACCGCACTGGGTCCAAAAAGCGAATTGAATTGGGCTTCGCTAAATACCTGTTGAAGTATCTGTACAATTGGATGGTATGAAGTGGTTGTTGTTCCAGATCCTACATCATGGATACTAAATGCATTAATCGGGGACAGCAGTTCATCAGATCCAGCAGTTGTTATTAATTCATGCTTCACTTGCCATACATACACTTTACCATATTCTAAAGGAAGGGCGCCAGACAAAGGATATTGATAGCTATTTACGATACCTATATTTTCCCATTCTTGTGCCTGATCAAAAGGTAAACGCCTTTCATCTTGAATCGCTTCATCCATTGACGAATGAATGCTGGGATTAAATTCTGCTACCCGTACAAATGATGCACATGAGCCACAACCTGAAGATGACCATACTAATAATGGATAAGTATTAAAAATTTCTGTCGATGAAGTATCGGATAAAGCACCGCCTGGGTATTCCAGGTTTATCGCATTTGGCGACGCCACAGTGATTGTCTTGGTCTCAAATATTGGTGAAGCAGATTCACAGGCGCTTTCAGTTGAACCAGAGGCTACACCGAATTGGAATGTATAATTACCATCAGCCAATCGCCCTGTAGTCATTATCGAACTGAGCATGGCATTCAGATCAGCTACATCAATGACATCTTCAATGTAAACAGACAGGTTAATCGACGCTCCGGTTACATCACGTAATTCAGTTGTTGTTGTTGAGAGATCTCTATTATCCAATATTATATCATTCTGCACAGGAAATGGAGATGTATACAGATCCAGAATAGTGGCCTCTGTGGTGATACCAAGCGCAGGTGAAATCATGGTGGCCCGAAATGTTACTTTTATCCAAACGGGATAAGAATCTGAACTGAGGGTGTATCGAAATAATTGAAAATCTGATGTACCTGTCTGGGGATCAAAGCTGGAAACGTAATAAGTGGCATAATCATAAATGGTTCCAGTAAGGGTTACATTTTGGGCTTTTAGCGGTAAATACGCTAAAAAACAAACATAAAATAATGCTCTGGAAACAAACTTCATCTTGAACCTCTAAATATGAATTTACCGGATTTGTTCCTCTCTTTTCAATAACAATCTACTAGTATGTGTGTAAGATCACAAAAAAACCCTCTGTTTAAAGAGGGTTTTTTAAATATTCCCGGCGATGACCTACTTTCTCACGCTAGTCTCCCGCGCAATATCATCGGCGCGATAGGACTTAACTGCCGTGTTCGGAATGGGAACGGGTATTGCCCCTATGCTATAGTCGCCGGAAAGCTTCAATAAAAGCTTTGGAGATTGACGTAGTGCTCATTTTACAAAGAGAAAATTTTGATAAAGTCATTCGGCATATTAGTACTGCTCGGCTGAATGTGTTACCACACTTACACCTGCAGCCTATCAACGTTGTAGTCTACAACGAGCCTTATTACCTTGCGGTAGGGAGATCTTATCTTGGGTCAGGTTTCGCGCTTATATGCTTTCAGCGCTTATCCTTTCCGAACATAGCTACCCAGCGGTGCCATTGATATGACAACTGGTACACTAGAGGTTCGTCCACTTCGGTCCTCTCGTACTAGAAGCAGATTCCCTCAAATCTCCTGTGCCCACGGCGGATAGAGACCGAACTGTC
>JGI24920J38491_100203_pt1 | contig 33979 bp, 27 predicted proteins | sample LinPFosmplate8_FD_38491 | JGI IMG/M metagenome (IMG submission 38491)
AGGTCGACTCTAGAGGATCCCACCTGCTGGAGGAACTTGACTACTCGTACCGCTACCACGAGCCGGCCGACGCCACCCACTGGTGGTGGACAGACGTCGAGCGCCAGCAGGCCTGCACCGACGACCCGCAGCTGTACGACTTCTTCCAGAAGCACCGGCTCCACTCCCATCCCAACCGCGTCGTATACAAGAGCGAGGAACTGCGCTTCAACCGGGCTTATTGGACCCGCATCGACCAGTTCGAACGCCACGGCAAGTCCGCCGAGATCAGAGTTGCGGTCTTGCCGGGCAATAAAATCGACGTGACGGCCGACAACATCTCGCGCTACACCCTCGAACTGCACGAGGACCTGCGGTTGAACATGGCGGAACCCGTAACCGTCGTCACCAACGGCGAGGAGAGCTACAACGGGCCCGCCGGCGAGATCACCATCGGCAACGCCTCCGGCAGCTGGTCGCAGGCGTCGGCCGAGCCGGCCGCCATGGAAAAACGGGCGGGGCAGGCCGGCCCGATCTTCGAGGCCTTCAACTCACCTTTCCTCCTCGTCTACGGCAGTGGTGGCGCGGCCGCGGAGGCGGCGGCCAGCCGCGAACAGGCCCGCCTGGCGCAGACCTGGTGGCAGATCTGGGCCAACGGTGAGTGCCGCGTGGTCGCCGACACCGCGGTAACGGTGACCGACATCGAGGAGCGCAACCTGGTGCTGTTCGGCAACCCGGGCTCCAACCAGCTCATCGAGCGCATCAACCCCAGTCTGCCCGTGCGCTTCGACGACGGTGCCATCGTCGCCGGCGACCGGCGTTTCGAGGGTGATGACGTGGCCTTGCACGTGATCTACCCGAACCCTCTGAATCCCGATCGTTACGTCCTCGTGGGGGGCGGGGTCACGAACCGGGGCACGGCCAACCTGCACAAAACCGGTCTCGACGTAGCCGCTCCAAACCAGTTCGTCAACTCGAACCACCTGGACTACGTGGTCTTCGACAGCAGCTTTCTCGGCAAGAGCGAAGAGGAGGGCCGCTACCTGGCCGCGGGGCACTTCAGCGGGATGTGGCAACTGCAGGAGTAGGAGGCGGAATTCCGACGGGCAGCGGCATTCGCGCGCGCTGTCACGCCAGCGATCGCTGCAGGTCGCCGATGGGGCGATGCGACCGGCGAGCGTCTCGGATGACCGGCGCAACAGCCTCGGAGACGCACTTCCCAGGATCAGGAATCGCGCCGGTGTCCGTGGTCGGTCTGCGAGTACGCGCAGGACTCGAAAGATCTCCGGAGCACGTTGGATCTCGTCGAGGACGACGAGACCTCGCAACGGTTGCAGGGCCCGCAGCGGATCCGCCAGGCGAGCGAGATCGACGCACGCGCGCCTGCTCGCGACTGCAGGTGCAGCAGGCAATGGCTACCGCGACTGTCGTCATCAGCGGTCCGCAGCGGCCGACCCGAATCGTGACGAGCCCGGCCACGATCGACCGGCACCACTCCGTACCGCGATGAACCCGTCGACTCACTTGCGGTAGTCGAGTGGCGGGTCCCGGTCCCCCAGGAGCGCGCGATAGGCGAAGTCCGGGCCACGCCGCCTTTGGAATTCCGCCTCGGCGCTGTCTATCAGCGCCGGCTGTTGGAAGAGATCGACCGCGGTCAGGGCCAGCGTCTTGGCGGCCACCATCATGCCCTTGGTGCCGATGCTCGTGCCCCCGGCGGCGGTGGCCTGCCAGCTGTGCGCCGGCGTTCCCGGCACCCAGGTTGCCACCCGCAGCCCGGTGGTGGGCACGGTCCAGCTGACGTCCCCCACGTCGGTGGAACCTTTGCCGCCCCAGGGTTCGAACGGCATGATCTGCCGCTCGGATCCCAGCTTGCGCTCAGCGTCGCCGAGCGTGGCTCTGATCGTCTCGGCGAACGCCAGCTCCTCCGGCGCGTAGGTCACGCCACCCACCACGCGCAGGTTTCGGTCCATTACCCGGGCCAGCGCCTCGTTCGGCAAGACGCTGTGGTTGCCGTGGATGACCTCGTGGTCGACCCGCGTTCCGGTGCCCAGTGCTGCCCCCTCCGCCGCCTTGACAACCCGCGGCCAGATCTGCTCGAGCACCGTGGCGCTGGGGTTGCGGACGTAGTAATACACCTCGGCGAAATCCGGCACCACGTTCGGCGCCTCGCCACCGTGGGTTATCACGTAGTGGATGCGTGAATCAGAGGGCACGTGCTCTCGCATCAGGTTGACCATGTGGTTCATCGCCTCCACCCCGTCGAGGGCGGAGCGGCCGCGTTCGGGCGCCGAGGCGGCGTGGGTCGAGTGCCCGTGGAAGCGGAACTTGGCCGACTTGTTGGCCACCGAGGTCCGCGGACTGGCGTTGTTGCGATCGGAGGGATGCCAGTGCAGGGTCGCGTCGACGTCGTCGAAAAGGCCGGCGCGAACCATGTAGACCTTGCCCGACCCGCCTTCCTCGGCCGGCGTACCGTAGACACGGATCGTGCCGGGCGTACCGGAGCTCGCGAGCCAGTCCTTTGCCGCCACCGCCGCGGCCGTCGAGCCGGTGCCGAACAGGTGGTGGCCGCAGGCGTGGCCGCCGCCCCCCTGCCGCGGGCGCCGTTCCGGCACCGCTTCCTGTGACATGCCGGGCAGGGCGTCGAACTCGGCCAGAATGCCGATCGTCGGCTCCCCCTCGCCGTAGGAGGCGACGAAGGCCGTGGGCATGCCGGCAACGCCGGCGTCGATCTCGAACCCTGCATCCCGCAGGTGGGACTGCAGAATACCCGAGCTGGCGTGCTCCTGGTAACCGAGCTCGGCGCGTTCCCAGATCTGGTGCGCAAGACTGGCGTAGTCGTCGCCTCTGGCTTCGATCGACTCGTTCAGGCGTTCCCTGACCACCGCGTCCTCGGCGTCAATGGCGCGACAGAGAAAGCAGAGCGATACGAGCGCGGTGCGGAACGGCATCTCGGCCACAGCATACCCCTTTTTCGACGGTGAGCGGAGGAAAAACCGATGTAGCGCAGAAAGATAGCCGCAGCATTGCACGCGGCAAAGCTGTCGGCGTCACTATTCACACTGGACGCGAGAGGCGGTCGCCAGAAGCGCGGGGCCATCTGTTGCCTGCAGATCTGCATCGCGATATCTTTGCAGCCCATCTCCGTTGGGGGAGTTCGCGAGGATGTGGAACATGAAGCGCGCCACAGCATTGAACCCGATGATCCTGACTCTGCTCCTGGGCCTGTCGCTCACGACCTGCCAGGGCCCTGACGCCGGTAATCGATTGGCGCAGGTAGGCGACGAGGCCGTAACGATCGAGGAACGTATAGGAACTACAAAGGCCCTTTCTTGCGCATGGATGGCTGGTAAGAAGGAGTTTTCGGCAGGAGCCGTCAAGGCTTTGGAGAGTTTTTTCCAGATGTTTTCGGTGCCTGACGGCGAGTCCGGGCAGAGCTGTGGGGTCCTGGAGCTGGAGGGGCACCAGTATGGTGCGGGGCCTGATTTCTGAGCGCAGCTACCCGTGGGCCGTAGAGCCGGCGGGGCTCAACGGCTCGATCCGGCATTGACTTTCGGGTGAAGGCTCAGGCGGTGAACTCGAACGCTGTTTGAGGTGGGGGTCGAGCTGGAGCGATTGTGGCAGTGGGACGCTTGCATCAGGGAGGTGCAAGGGGATGGCTCGCTGGCGGACTGAAAGGGCAGCAGATAGGAGCTTTGTGTGTGGGTCGTTCATAAGACCTGTCAGCACACGCCCTCGTAAATCGCTGTCCCAGAGCCTTCCATTCTCGTGACGCGCATCCACAGCTCCGGTGCCGTCTTGCGGCAAATCACACGCGACCAACGGTCAATTTCCTCCCTGATAGCCCAATTCAGAGCGCGAATCGGCGAAAGCAAGACTACGACTGCGCACCGCGCGTCTTTAACAGATCCTGCTGCTTTTGAGGATTTAGTCGATGAGATCGAGTGGATTCTCATCCGCTATCCAATTCCGCTGCTGCCAAAACTTGGAAGAGGTAACCTGCAACTGCTGTACGAAGTGCGGTGGGAGGAACAACCGCCCAGAGGACCTGTCAATGGCTACCAGCGCGGACTGAGATCGGAGGGGAAAGGCGATTCGGAACAGTTTGATAATCTCATCAGGTTTTTTCCCGATGTCCAAGAGCAGCTCGCGAGCCTGGCCAGCCTATTCAGGCCACTCATCCAGCGCGAATGGTCACGGTTTGTGACACGTTGTAACGAGGGAGTACTGGAGGATGTTGAGCGATTTCTATTCCAGCCAAGTCGAGAAGACTTGTCGCCTGTGCGAGGCCCCCTGCTCGAGCTGCAAGAAGGACGCTACTTTTACTGTGACAAGCAAGTTGCGGGGACTGCCGATGTGGATCATTTCCTTCCTTGGTCACGTTGCGGGGACAATCGGATAGGCAACCTTGTCGTTGCTGACGGAAAATGTAATCGTAGCAAGCGTGATCACCTTGCCGCCCCACCCCACCTGAAAGCTTGGTGTATGCGGCATAGCAAGCGATCGTCTGACCTGGACCGCATTGCCAATGACGTTGGATGGCAGGCAGATGCCGCGAGATCACTACACCTTGTGCGATCGTTTTATCTCCGAGCTAGTTCTTCGACACCGTTCTGGGTAAAGCAAGACGAATTCCAGCAATACGAAACGCTGGCGATCCGGTCAATACTTGAGGGTACATGAGAGCGACACCCCGTTGATTGTCGCTTGCGGTGGCCATTCGCGCCCGATGAGTGCGGAAACCGATACAGGGTTCGGCCAACCGGGATGCGGCCCTCTGTCTCCAATAACTCCATCACCGCACGTATAGTGTTTATACGTATAGTGTTTATAAGCGAATTCATGACCCACGTCCCCACCCCCCTCATTACCGAAATTCACGCCGGCTTCTCGGCGACGGTGATCCCTCCCTGGGGAAAGCTGCTCAGCGAGCTCGCCCGATCGTCGACGACTGACATCCAGAATCACGTAACCAGCCAGGTCCGCAAAGGTTCCGCGCACGCCCTGGACGAAGCCGCGCAGGTGCTGCAAGACCATCTCGGCGAAGACACCTTTCTCGATCTGCTTGCCTTTCGCCTCACCAAGCACGACGAGCGACCGATGTCGCAGCGCCTCGACTGGCTGCGCGGCATCCCGTTTCGGTCTATCCTCACCACCAACTTCGATCCACTCCTTGCCGGCAGCACGCCTGGACCTGACGCCTACCGCCGCGTGCTTCGCCCCGCGGCTTACCGCTGGTGGGATCCACGCTACTGGGGCGACGCGCAGGGAGCCGTCACCCTAAAGCTCCACGGAGACGTTGAGAAGCGGGAAATCGTGCTGACCCGCCGAGACTACCGCCGACAGCTCTACAGCGATCCCGCCTACATCACCTTCCTGCGCACCATGATTGCGACAACAACTGTGCTCTACATGGGCTTTTCGTTCGAGGACGCCTATCTGAACGAACTGCGCTCGGAGATCCTGGCGCTGCTGGATCAAGGCGACGACAGCACGCCTGTCGCCTACGCCATCGTCAATGTCCCCCTGGACACTCAGAAACACTTTCGGAAGCACGAAGGAATCGAGACCCTCAGCTACGACACTCGAGGTGGAAAGGACGGGCTTCGACGACTACCTCGGTGCGATCTACGAGGCGACGAATCCACTGGTCCGATTTGGGCGCCTGCTGGAGAAGCGCCGGATCCTCTGGGTGGACCCGCACCCCGAGAACAACGGGGAAGCCTTCGATCATCTGAAGGCTGCCGCAGAGGCTGCGGAGCGGAAAACAGAACCGCTCGTCACCGTCGCTTCCGCCCAGGATGGCGTGGCCGCCCTGGTACGTGCTTCGAGCCAGGGCGAGCCCTTTGACCTTGCCATCACGCACTGGGGTGACGGCGCCGCGCAGACGCCCGATGGAGCGTCCTGCCCAGCCGCGGTTGGACTCCTCACTGCCATGCGAAGCAGAGATCTGCGCTGCCCGGTGATCGTCTTCGCCGGCCCTGGCAACGCTGACGAGCGGAAGCGCACGGCTCTCGGATTGGGCGCCCTCGCCTACTGTTTCAGCTTCGGCGGGTTGTACAGGACCGTCGAGGACGCGCTGTCTCCAGCAAACCAGACTGGCTGATCTCGCCATATTCTCCGGCTTACCTCCGGCTGAAACCGCTTTAAACCGCCTAGCTGCTCGACCCAAGAGAGACTCGCCACCGGACCATTAACACGGCGTACTGCGACCGTAACCACCTGTTTACCATAGTACTTACAATGCCATCCTCTGATGAACTCCCACAGCCAGACAACTTGCCATCAAGAAAAGAACTTGACATGTGACTATGACGTTATTACGTTCATAACACGTCACAATGACTACTTAAGGAGCTGCCTGACATGCCCGACGCCATCTACACTCTGAACGAGCTCGCCGACCTGGTCGACATCCGTCCCCGGACCATCCGCAGCTACATCCAGCAGGACCTGCTGCGCGGCCCGGATTCCATGGGGCGCAACGCCCGCTACAGCGACTATCACCGCAGGCGGCTCGAGGCCATCAAGGCCCTGCGCGATGACTACGCCCTGCCTCTGGACGAGATCCGCCGGCTGGTCAACCTGTCCGATTTCGACGAAGACATAACGCTGGCCGCACTCCCGCTGCCACCTGCAGCCTTACCGCGGCTGGAAGAGACGGACACATCTACGGCTCTCGACTTCATACGTGCTCGGCAGGCCCAGGGCTATCAACAACGCCGGGCTCGCCGCCAGCGGCGCGACACGGAGTCCTCACCTGAACCCTCTGCCCGCATGATGCAGAGCCCGGATCTCTCGTACTCCATGCCAGACGAAGAGCCGCCCCCTGAAAGCTCGAAGACGTCCACCGGCCCCATCGAACTGCTGCTGCAACGCCTGCAGTCCCTCACCGGCGACCAGCGGGTATCCCGACGCGCCCGAGGAGAGGAGTGGTTTCGCCTCAGCGTCACGCCCGATCTGGAATTTCATGTCCGCGGAGAGTTGACTCGGGAGCAGATTCGCCTGTTCGAACAGATGGCCGACCACTTCCGCCACATCCTATTAGGAGGAGAATAACCATGTCCGATCGACAGATGCCCACCGTAACCGCACGCTTCGATCGCAATCCGCTCAACGTGAAGCGTGCCGCCGTCTGCCACCTCGTCGTCGAGGTGACAGCCCCAAAGGCCGAGCAGACAAGCCCTCAGACCCAACGGCCCCTGAACCTCGGTCTCGTCATCGACGCCTCCGGTTCGATGCAGTCTGGCGACGCCGAGCTCGGATTCAGCGAGGAGTTCGGCCGCACTCGCCTCGACGCAGCCAAGACCGCCGGCACCGGCGTCGTCGAGCAACTCGAGGACACCGATACCCTTTCGGTCGTCTCGTTCGCCGACGAAACCATCACTCACGTCGCCGCTCTGCCCCTCGGCAACGGCGGTCGCCAGTCTGCGGTCGCCGGTATCGGCAGCTTGACCACCCGCGGCTGCACCGATCTCAACGCCGGCTGGCTCAAGGGCGCCGAGCACGTCGCCGGTCGGATGGCGACCCATCCGGAGTGCCGCAACCGCATCCTGCTGCTGTCCGACGGCCACGCCAACAGCGGCGTCACCGAGCCCGGGATCCTGGCCGATACCGCCGCCGGCCTGCGCCAGCGCGGCATCTATACCTCCACCGTCGGCATCGGCCTCGACTACGCCACCGATCAACTCGAAGTCCTGGCCGAATACGGGGGCGGCATGATGCACCACGCCGAGCGCGCCGAGGACATCGTCGGCGTCATCCTCGCGGAGCTGAGCGACATGCGCTGCACCGTGCTCGACGACGTCGAGATCGCCCTCTCCGTCGGGCTGAATGGCGCAGCGACGCCTGCATCCGAGGTCTCTGTGTTGGGGTTGGTCTCCGAACAGCACGACGGCGTCACCACCGCCCACGTGGGCAGCCTGGTGACTGGCGCCTCCCGGCGGGTGGTCTTTCGCCTGGACTTGCCGGCCATGACCTCACCCGGCCTGCTGCCGCTAACCGTCTCCGCTGCCTACCGGGATGCGGAAGGTAGCGAGCGCAGCACGGCTTCCTGTCAGGTCTCTCTTCCGATGGACCAGCACTCGAAGACATCGCTGGACGTCGAGCTTGGTACCATCGTCGCGGAGGCCTGGCTGGCGATGGTCGCACGACGAGCCATGGAGCTGAACCGCATGGAGGATTACCGCGAAGCGAGGTCCTGGCTGCGGAAGCAGAGCACGGACTTCAAGCGCTACTGCCGGCATCTGCCCGGCAGCGGGGAGTTGGTCAACCAGATGCGGGCGCTGTGCCGCTCATCGGTGCAGCCGATGCAGGAGAGCTCGCGCAAGGAGATCACGCTTTCGCGCTACCAGCACCTGAAGGGCGTGTCGGACCAGAGGGCAGCTGCGCCGGCGGCGTGGAATTCGTATCTGGATTCGAAGTAGACCAGCAAAGATGAGCTGTTTACAGCAGCTCGTCTTGGACAGCGCCTGCATTGCTGTCGCAGGCGCTGTCTCCCACTTTGACATGAAGTGGTGTAATCGTGCGCGAGAGTTGGTGTTTGATTTGGAGGTATGGCGGAGTTGAGGTTTGAGACGGCTGAATCAGTGCACGCCTTTGAGAATCAGGTCAGGATTGCGGCTCGGGCATGCGTAGAGGCGCTCAGGTCGCTCGTGGACAATGAGGAGCCGATGGCCGTTCTCAGTGCGATGAAATTTAACCAGATCGGTCAAGACCCACTCCAACCCGGTGTACCACTGAACCTAATCGAACAGGTCAACCAGACGTTCACATATCTGGTGACTGCCGCTGCGGTAAAAGCGCTGCTGTTGGCGCATCCAGAATCGGCGCCGTTTGAGGCGAATCTTGGGACCGCTTCCGGGACTGATATTGAATCTGTGGCACATCCCAAGGTAGCTGCGGAGGTCTTCGCGGCGGTGAGCCCAGCAAACAACCAGAAGCTCAAGCAGGATATAGCCAAGGTGCAGGCAGTGAAGGCAGACCATCGATACGTCTTCTACTGTTCACCTGGTGCCCATGATGAGGGAAAGGTCCCCGGGGATGTGAGGGTTATAAGGTTCGAGGTAGAGGAGATAACCGACGGGAAGACGTTTCCGGGCTTGCCGAACTGAAATTAGAGGTCAGGCCGAGGAGAGCATGTGGCGAGCACGTGGACCGCACTAGTGATACGGCCCGCCTATACCAGCCCGCCTTGCTTTCCTGTGAGCTCGACGCGATTGAAGAGGGAGAACTCACAGAGAATCGTATTGTGTTTAGGCCTCTCGTTCACCCGAAAAGCGTATCAACCTGGCTCGCTACGACGACATCACGTTGACCTCCTGCTCGGCAACGTTGATCTGGATGTTCGGCCCCAAAGTACGACAACCTCTCCGGCCTTCTCAAAAGTTGCGTCACCGACTTTGACAAAGCTGTTCGCCCCTACTGTTTTCCTTCTCGATACCTTGATACCCCCCTTACGAAATGCAAGGAGGTGCAGCATGAAAGACGATGGGCGATATAGTCGACGGGTTAAGATTTACCACGGCGGCGGCTATGGGTCAGCGAAGTCCACGCCTGACCATGGGCGTGAAGTGATTGTAGGCTACGGCTTTTTGGTGCCGGAAGGTGCCATGCCAGTGTTCAGCGTGGACACGGAAGAGGAAGCGAAAGCGCTGATCGTAACTGCTTGCCCGTTGAACTGCGACGGTGAATACTTTTCGAGAGAGTTGGCGCAGGAACAGACGCTCGAAAACCTTCAGGCGTTTTCCGACAAGCTGGCTTACTGCTGGCAATTGATGGAAGAAGCGAAGTCGACGTGACGGTTGGATTCGCCACAGGATGCGGCGTCGCACAAGAAAGCGGACAACGGCTTGACACCCCAAACCCGCAACACCTTCCCGTGGATTTTTTGCTGTTCGTTCCTCGGGTTTCTCTTTCTCTTCCAGCTCTTCATTTGAAAGGCAAACGATGAAGCTCCAGCTGCCAGCTTGGGGACCGGCAGCACGAGGGAAACCTGACTCTCATTCCGATCCTTGGAGGTCCGGCCGGCATGTCTTCGTACGTAATGCTGGCGGAAGCCTTGCAAAGCGAGGGCTTCTTGGTGACGGAGGTCGAGGAAGCGGCTTCCGTCCCCGAGTTACTCGTCCGGAATCGGCTGCAAGCACTCAGTTCCTTCCTATCCCGAAGACCGTCGAGGGTTCGCGGTGAGTCGTGATGGGCGGGGTGTCTTGCTCGGCGAGGCGCTGAAGATCCCGTCCGATGCGAATGAGCCAGACGGCCACAGCCAGAATGAAGCTGGATTCGATCATGGTAACGTCTCGGGTGTCCTTTAGTGGGTCTGGAGGTAGGCGTTCGCCTTCGCAATCAGACTTGCAGTGAAGTTGGCGAAGGACAGCGCGGAATTGGGCTCGTAGAATTGTCCGGTGTCCTTTTGCCGAGGGTGGCGACACCAACAGGCACGTCGAGTCATATTTCCGCTCCCGGACCAGCTTGGTGAGTAGGATGTTCGTGCGGTCGGCGTAGCTGGCATTCAAGAACTCGGCAAAGACATCGAAGTAGGTCTGCTTCACCCTCACGGGGGGGCGGCTCAGGACCGAATCAGACGCGAGTTATTAGTTCGGATGCGTTGCCTGCGGAGTCTGTTCCTCAGGCGCACCAACGTCTTATCCAGTCGGCTTGGCTTGAGGACGTGTTCCCAAACACGCCAGGCCGAAATCTCACTGATATAGAGCGCCTGCCGCGCGCTGAACCGCACCGCCACCTCCATCGGCTCCTCGTAGCTCACCCCGAAGGCGTCGGATCGACAGCTTGGCGAGAATCTGCGCCACAATGTGCCACAAAGCTCATGCCAAAGCAAAAGGGCCGGGGTTTGAAAATCGGCCCTAACCCCTTGTTTTTATTGGAGCCGCTTTCCAGACTTGAACTGGAGACCGCCTGACTTCCGGTGCGTCCCAGGGTGCGCTTTTCCATACGGGGTGTTCCTCCAGGTGTCTATGCGGGTTGACCACCTGTCGGGGGGCGGGAAGAACAGGCGGAGGGTCCTCGCAGAGCCCCTCCGTAAACGAGGCTACGCATCGGCCTGATGCGGAAACCAGACGCGAAGAGGTGTGGCTTCGAGGGTGGCCTCGCGTTCACTTTGGGAGCGGCAGATCTCGTCCCGCATTACCGCCAGGTGATCGCCGTAGGAGAGCTTCGGGTGCCAATGTTCCCCCGGGAAGTTGCCGCCCCACATGCAGCGGTCCGGACCGAAGGCATCGAGAAGCCGCCTGCCGATAGCCACGTACTCCGCGTCCTGCTCCGACCAGAAGGACATTTTCAGGCGCAGGTTGCGCATCCCCGCCAACGCCAATACAGCTGCCTCGATGTCGGGCTTATCGGGACGCTGGTAACCGCTGTGGTCGAGGCAGAAGGTCAGTTCCGGGAATTCGGTCAGAAGCCTGGCCGCGTGCGGATAGAAATCGGTGCCGCCGGCGTGGATGTTGACCACCAGCTCGAGCTCGCGGGCCTTCGAGCACAGAGCGACGGAGCCGGGATGGTAGAACGGCCCGCCACCCGGGGGATGTTCGAGCCGCAGGCCGCGCACGCCGCCGCCTTCCACCAACCGCGCCAACTCGTCGGGGGCGGCTGGGTCGTCTGACGGCAGGTTGCAGACGCCGACCATCCATTCGGGGTGGGCGGCTACGGAGTCGGCGACCAGGCTGTTGTCGTGGCCGTAGAAGCTGAAGGTCTGCACCGCTACGACATGGGTGATGCCCACTTCCTCCCGCATGCGCTCGAGGTGCTCGACCGTACCGGTGCCCGCCGGTGGGCGGCTGGGGTTGTCGGCGGTGGGGTAGCGTTCGTCCTCGGAGTAGAGGTGGGCGTGGGACTCGACGATTGCCATCTGGTTCCTTTTCTGTGTGTGATCGTGGCCCTCCCGGATTCAGGTGCCGGCAGTTTCCTACGGATCGTCGACCGGCTGAAGACCGACGAATTCACCTGCACGTGGGTCCCCAAGCGCTTCACTCAGCCGCTAGCGGATCGCGGCCGTCCGGTGCGGGTCGCCGTTGTCACCCAGCGAGGCGCCGGTGATGGTGACGATGGTGTCGTCTTCCAGGACCAGGCTACCCGGATACCCGAAGCCGAAGATCGGTCGATAGCGCTCCGGAAGCCAGGTGAGGCCGTTGTCGAGGCTGATCCGGGCGCACAGCTGTTAGCGGCCCCGGAAGTAGCCGGCCACGGTCGGGCCTCTCCGTGTAGCGGGTCTGATGCACCAGCACCAGACGGCCGTCGGTCAGCTGCTCGAGCTCCGCCAGGAGGGGCTGCCCCTGTGCGTCCAGGATGGGGCGCAGGTTCCGCCCTCGCCTGGCCAGCTGTATTCAGGTCCGTTGTCCTCGATCTTCTCCTTCCCTTCCCGCACCGCCCGACAGAAGTCGGGATCGCCGCCTCCCTCCCAGGTACCTCCTCTGTCGCTGGAGCGCAACAGATACTGGGGATAGTGTCCTGGGCAAATTCCCCGCCCTCGGGTGAATTGATGCGCATGTTGGCGGCCAGCAACACGGTGCTTTCCCGCAACGGCAGGATATTGCCGTCCACGTCCATAACGTCGAAATATTCTCCCCAACGGCAGCTCCGCGATTTGCTCCCAGGTCTCGCCCCGGTCGGTGGAGCGGAGGATTCGGATGGCTTCCACCCCGCGCCGTTGGCCGCCAGGAATGCATCGTCGTCGAGCACGGCAAACGCCCCTCACTCCGGACAAGTCGATCGCTCTAGGCTGCTACGTCTTCCCGTCGTCGCGCGACACCCACCGCATGACTGCGTCGCCCCCCGCCACCAGGGCGCACAATGTGCCATTCGGCGTCCTGCTCAGGTGGCCGCCGATATGGTGCGACGGCCAGATCTGCTCGCGCGGTAGCAGCGTACGCTCGCACGGCAGTGTCGCCACCGGATTACGATGATCTCGTCGGGGTTGCGGTAGAACGGGTGGTCGGATTGCGCCAGTAGGTTCGCTGTCACCTGATGGTCACCTGATGGTCCTCCGGTGGTTGTGGGACTGTGTGCTGCCCGGCCGTTCCCGCTGTGAGCTTCTTCGAGGAGGCGGGTTGCGGCAACAGGGAAAATATAAGGCGATCGAGCCCGCGAAGACGGCAGAATTGGCGATGGCAGGCCGAGCGACTGAGCGCGGCTAACTGCCGTTAGAATTGCGCTCTGCTTTGTGTTAACTTGGACAAGCGTGTGAGGCACCAGTCGCGCACCATTCCATGCACCAGCACCAAGCGGCAGCGGGCGCATTCCGACCTGCCCAACCTCCTTCAATCCACCTGGATTCAATGAAAAGCAGGCCTGAATCTCTGTTCCGCCTCTCGGGCCCATCGCCGGCAGACATCGACTCCTTTCACAGCGATGGCTACATCGTCTATTCTGATGTCTTCACCGATGAGGCCAGAGAAAGCATTATCGAAGAAATCGCTCGGCTCGAACCTGTAAGCGAGTACATCCGAGGTTTGGATGGACAGGCAGACGGAGCGACAGCCTACTTTGCCCGGCCTTGGAACGATCGCGGCCCTGGCGGCGACCGACTCATCGACGACCCTTTTATTTCATCCCTGCTGCAGACCACCATCGACAACGATTTCCACTTCTGCCATTCCGCCCTCAACCTCGCGCCAAGGGGCGCAGCGGAGATCCCCTACCACCAGGACCATCATCACTGGAAGCATGACAATCCCGTCAATCTTGCCGAGCGCGGCCGCTACTACATCCAGGTGCTCTACTATCTCAATGGCTTTACGCTCGGCGACCGCAACCTCAAGGTGATCGCAGGAAGCCACCGGGTTGCACCGACCCAAGAGGCCACTTCCGAGAGGATGCTGGCGGGGGAGTTGGACGCCGAGGCAGGACGCAAGCTAGAAGAGACACGCCTCGCTCTGCCACCCGGCAGCATGGTGTACATCAATGCCCGCATTTTCCACGCGGTGGAGGGAAAGCCCGCCGATTCCCCCCAGCCCTATCGCATCTTCAATATCGACATCTTCAAAGAGGTCGGACCGCCGCACCGCTTCACCCAGGAGATCCCGGCCGCATGGATGGAGCGGGCCGGCCCGGAACGCCGGAAGCTGTTCACCCGCGAGGCGTACTTGGAAGGTTGCTGGGATCAGTAGCGCCCCGGCGCAGGCACCTGAGCCAAGATGCTCAACTCGCTGTTCTACATGGCCGCCCGGGTGCGGGACAACGTGCACGACGTGGCCAACTCCGGCGAGTCGTCGCGTTGGTGGCAGCGCGATGCGGTGACCCTCTTTCTCGACATCTCTGTGGACGGCGACGGCAATCGCTGGATACCGGGTGACCACGGCTTCGCCTTGGCTGCCGATCCGAGCGCACCCGACGACGCCATCTGGTGCTGCCACGGCGACGCTGGGGGTATAGGTTAGCGCGCTCCCTTTACCTCGCACTCACAATAATGCTCTTTTCCGGTTGCAACGCGCGGAGGCCAGCCTTCACGGAGGGGGCGCATGTCCTCACGTCGCCCAGCTGGTTGCAGCGCGCGAGCACGGCTTCGACAACAGGAGACACCGCCATGCTGACAGAGGAACTGATCGAGCAATTCCATCGCGACGGGTTCACCGTCTGTCCGGGCTTCCTCGACGCCCACACGGTCGAGGAGCTGCTGCGTGAGGCCGAGAGGGTGATCGCCGGCAGCACCCACGCCAACCACGACGCCGAGCGCATGGAGATGGAGCCGGACGGCGCCGTGGTGCGGCGTCTGTACGAGCCCTGCACCCATTACCCGCAGGCGCGGGCATTGTCGGATTCCGACGAGCTACTCGACAGTGTGGAGCAGCTGATGGGGCCGAATCTGTTGTTCCACTACAGCAAGCTGAACATGAAGCCGGCCGAGGTCGGCTCGGTTGTGGAGTGGCACCAGGACCTGTCGTACTACCCGCTGACCAACACCGACTCGCTGGCTGTGTTGTTTTATCTGGACGACACGGACGCCGGCAACGGCGCGCTGAAGATCGTGCCGGGCGGGCACGAGGGCGTCGTCATGGACCACACTCGCGACGGCTATTTCCAGGGGCGGGTGACCGAAGAGATGGAGGACCCCCAGGCGGCCCTGATCGAGGGGCCCGCGGGCACAGCGATCTTCATGCACGGACTGGCGCCACACGCGTCGGAGCCGAATATGTCTGAGCGGCCGCGGCGGACTCTGATCCTCAGCTACCGGGCCGCCGATGCCTTCCCCGTGTACTGCGGCCCCATGACGGCGAAGCACGACGTCCACGTGCGCCTGGTGCGCGGCGAGCCAGCGAGAGTGGCGCGGTTTAACATTGCGTCGTTCCCGATCCCGCAGTACAAAGACAAAGTGGCTTCGCTCTACGAGCTGCAGCAGCGCTCGCGTGAGGGTGAGGCCTGATTTGGCGTATGGACGCGCTCAGGCCGTAGCCCCTTCAGCCTCGAGAAGAACTCGAGTAAGTGATCCACCTACCAGAAGCTGATCTACGCCTTGTGGCAGACCGCATCACCAATAAATGGATAGCATGTAGAGAAGTCGTTCGGCAGGCTGTGCGACGGTTGGCCTCGCGCTCAGACTGCTCGGAGGACAGTTCACAACCAGCACGGGGCGATCCGGCGTCCATGGCCACCCGGCAGAGCGGAATCTGCACAGGCCAGCCGCGGATTAAGACGTCATGTCCGCGGAGAACAGACAGATAGCGACAACTGCGAGGAGGCACGATGATATGAAAGTTGTGTTAATTGGCGACTCGATCCGGATGGGATATCAGCAGCTGGTGGCGGAAAAGTGTCATGGGGCCGAGGTGTGGGGGCCGACCCAGAATTGCCGACATAGCCTTTGGGCCCTCGACCATTTTCAGGAATGGGTAGCGGCCCAGGAGCCGGATTTGATCCATGTCAACTTCGGCATCCACGATGCCTCTCTCCAACCTGACGGAGATCACCAGATTCTTCTCCCCCAGTACCGCCTCTGCCTGCGACGGTTTATTGATAAAGTCAAGGAACTCAAAAAACCAAAGATGATATGGGCCGCTACCACTCCGCTCTACGCGAGTGAGCCGGGGAAACCCATGGCGCAGTGGCCGATCAAAGAGGGGGCTGAGATTGCGACATACAACGCCGCTGCTCTCGAAATAGCGCAGAGTGAAGGGCTACCTGTAAACGACTTGCACAACGTCATTGTTCGCAACGACTTCACCAAATGTCTCAGGGAAGACGGATGCCACATGACGGAATTCGGCAACGATGTCCTTGCTGACGCTGTGGTCAAGGCTATTGGCGCGCTGATGTAGTCGTACGACCACCGACGTCGAGATGCGTGGAGCTGGTCACGTGGTACTCCGAATGCAGTGGGCAGACACCATGCGAAACGACGTCAGGGCCGATCGAGACTGGAGGGAGAGGACCAGGTCCAGCTCAGTCGCCGAAGGTGCCGTCCTTGCGGCAGTGGAACCAAATCGTGTTGCCGTCCGGATCCGAGATGCAGGCGAAGTGACAGACGGGCTCTTTGGTGGGACTCGTCACCTTCCGCTCTTCGCCTCCAACTCTGCAATGGTCTCCTGTCAGCGGGCAGGCGGGATCGTACTATCGGCAAAGACGTTCAGCCATGCACTCCCGTCCGTTCGTCCGTCACCGCGGCGGTCGCAACTGCCTGGCGCTGCCGCTGAGGTGCGGCACCAGAAAGCGACCGGTGTGCGACGCCCGGCAGGTGGCGATCGCTTCGGGAGGGCCCGCGGCCACTACCTCTCCTCCGTGCCGTCCACCTTCCGGTCCAAGGTCGATGACGTAGTCGGCCGACTTGATGACATCGAGGTGATGCTTGATGACGAGGATGGTGTGGCCACTGTCGACGAGGAGGTTGCAGGCAGTCGACGAGGCGGGTGATGTCGGCCAGGTGGAGACCGGTGGTGGGCGTGTCGAGGATGTAGAGGACGTGGTTGCGGCGGCGAGAATGGATTGCCGTCGGTCTGTCATGGACAGAAGCCGTTGAGCTGGGCCGTCTTAGCGAACCTATCTGGAGGCCTTAACCGTGTCAAGGTCGGCCCGGGGCGCGCTTCTCGATGTCGATGGAGACGGTGAGGAGCGTGCGCTCGCCGTCGCGGACCTGACGGCCGAGATGGAGGTCTGCCCCAGCTTCACCGCAGCACCCACGCCAGCGGGGGGGGGTACCTTGCTCTCCGAGCCGCTAGTGAGCTTTATTCATCCCGCAGCACCCTCGAATCAATCTACTTGAGTGGTAGCACCCAATCGGACAGCCTTCAATAGAGCGTCCGTGACCAGGGCTTCGCCAATGCCAGTAGAGAAGTTCACCATCAGCCGCGACGACAAGGTTTACGAGTGCTTCCCGCACCTGTGTCGCACCCGTACTGGCCGAATAATCCTGACCTATCGGGAGAGCAACGGCCACGTGGCCAGTGACTTCTGTCGCCTCGTCGTCCGTTTTAGCGACGACGCAGGTCACAGCTGGTCCGACCGCCGCGTCGTCCGCGACGAAGACCGATCCTCCGGGGTGATGAGATCGTGGAACTGCCCCAAGATTCAGCAGCTCGAAGATGGGCGGATCCTGCTGCTGTGCGACGCCTACAACTATCCGCCCGGCGAATGGGGCGTCGAGAACGAGGCGGAGGTAGTATTCTGGTTCAGCGAGGATGATGGGAGGAGCTTTTCCGACCCGCAGCTGACCTCGGTGCGAGGCATCTGTCCCGACCAGGTGACGGAGATGGAAGACGGGCGCTGGATCCTGCCCACCAACATGCGGCACAGCGCGGCTGCGAATCTTTTCCAGGCTCTTACAGTCAGTGGCGATTCGGGAAAGACATGGAAAGAGCCGTACCCTCTCTACAACAGTCCGGACCGCGAGCTCGACGAGGCCAGCATCGTCAAGATGCCTGCAGGCGAGTTGGTCTCCTACCAGCGCGAAGATCGGGGCAGGCCGCTTCAGAAGATGATTTCGTGCGATGGAGGCGCTTCGTGGGAAGGGCCATTCGACACCCTGAATCCCGCCGCTATCGGCATGCCGATAGCCGGTCTGACCCGGGACGGCTTCGTCCTGGTCACTTCGCGCTACGGCATACCCTCGAGATGGCGCGTCGACATGAGCGCACAGACGTGGCAGCAGCGTATCGACAAGCGCGGGATCGTCATTCCCAAAGTGGAGGGCAACGAGGCCAACCGACGCTTCGTCGCTTCGGTGGAGCGAGGGCCATATGTAATGGAGACTGAAAACGAGATCGTCATGGGAATAGGAGGCTCGTCGGTGCACACCTTCGCCTTCATCGAACCCATACAGAGCGCGCTCAGCGCCGATAAAGCGGAGCAGAAGGGGCTGCTTCTGCCTCTGGACCTGGACGCGAGTGCCTTCGCGGACAGCGGCTATACCGGATGGGTGGAGTACGAGCGCGGCAGGTTTCTGGTTGCCAACTACATCAACGACGACGCGCCGCTGGCGCAGATACGAGGCTATCGCTTCGGATTGGAGGATTTCTAGTGCATCGGCGGCCGACCGGGTAACGGTTTCCGCTTCTCTGCACCGGGCACCTATGACATACGACGGCCGTCACCACGAGCACTTCGAAGAGCACGGTTACGTGCGCCTGGGTCAGTTGCTGAGCGCATCAGAGCTGTCAGCACTCCGCGAAAGGATCGACGCTCTCATGCTCGGCCGCATCGCGACAGAGGGAATCACCTTCCAACTGGATGGCGAGGGCGATGAGTACGCAGACCTGCCCCCGCACGCGCTCGGGTCACCCAAAGAGACGCTCGCCTACCGTCGCGTCGACGAGCTCCATCAGGACGGCCTCTTCCTGGCCTACATGCAACACCCGGTGTGTCGCCAGATCACCCGCCGATACATCGGAGAGGACGTCTCGGTTTTCCGATCGATGTTCATGAACAAACCGGCCAACAGCGGCACTGTGCTCCCCTGGCATCAGGATGTGGGTGTGGGATGGGGGCTGGACAGAAATCCTACCACTACTGTCTGGACCGCCCTGGACGCCGCCACTACGGCGACGGGCTGCATGCAGATCGTTCCAGGGAGCCACAGGCTGGGGGTGCTGAACGAGGGTCACTACACGCAGGAGGAGGATCAGGCGTTGCACTGTGCAGACGACAAGGTGATGGATTTCGAAGTCGCGGCAGGAGAGGCCATCCTGATCCACAACTGGCTGCTGCATCGATCGGGAGTGAACGGGACCGATCGACCGAGACGTGCCTTCAGTGTGGCCTATATGCCGGCGGCGACGACGAACGTGAGTACGGGTGAGAGGTATTCGGTCATCTTCGGGAAGGGGGCGCTCCAATGAGGCTCGCTTTCTACACCTACAGTTACACGGATAGACTGGAGATGCCGATCGAGCCGGCTTTGAAAAAAATCGCTGACACCGGCTACGACGGCATCGACATATCGGGGACGCACGGCAGCTCAGCGGATCCGCTTTCGGTGACACCGGCGTTGCGTCAGCTGACGCGTGGAACAGCCGAGCGTCTCGGGCTCGAGATCGAGGCGATCATTACCCACGCCGCTCTGGCGGATTCGCTGTTTACGGATGCGCCGCTGGATCTCAAAGGGTCGGTAGATCTGGCGGTAGACGTGGGAGCGCCTCTGGTCGTCTTCCACATGGGTGGTCCCAAGGAGGATGAGGCCCTTCGCGGAGAGGCGCGGACACGAGTGGTGGACTACCTAAAGGATGCGCTGGTGTACGCCTCGCCTCGGGGGGTGAAACTGGCGGTAGACGGTGTGTGGAAGGACTGGATCGCAGAGACGCCTGAATCCTTCCTGCAACTGCACGACGACATCGGCAGTCCGTCGTTCGGCATCAACTTCGATCCCTGCTATCTGATGCTGCTCGGACTGGATCCGGTTGAAGTGGCGCACATGTGGAAAGAACGCATCCTGCACGCACATCTCAAGGACCATGTGGGCGCCTATCCGGCGTGGGAGCACAGGATCCCCGGTCAGGGAGATGTCGACTACCCGCGAGTGGTGCAGGCTCTCGATGAGATCGGGTTCGAGGCGGCCATTTCGATCGAGACGTTTACGACGATGGATTTCGATGAGGCTTGTGCGGGGGGTTATACGGCGCTGGCGCCCGCCGTGGGAAAGGGGTAGGAGGTCACTGCAGATCGGCAAGGGCAATTCAACGAGGAGATGCACAGAGGCTGCCATGTCGAAGACTCTTCGCTCCTCCGCGTCCACAATACTGCCACTGTTGGGCTGAAGAGCTGCATTCAGGCGTCACTCCGAACGCTTGGAGATTATCTGTAGAGCAGGTAATCCCTCCGTTTCTGCACGAAATCAGCCACCTCCTCCTGAGATCTTTCGACGACCGCCTCGACGGTCGCTCCAGGCTCGTCGAGGAGCGCGATGGTCGCCGGCGGCGACCATGCCAGCGAGTCCGGGCTGGTCTTGCGGCAGGCGTCGATGATGTGCAGGGCGCCTGCGACCGAGCGGTAGGCATCGTAGTCGGTCAGCATGATCTCGATCCCGCAGCACGTCTGATTCCACGGCTTGCTCCTGCGGTTCTCTCCCTTTGTAAGCTTTTTCGGGATGAAGTGCACAGGCCGGAAGATCGCGCCCTCGATACCTCTGCCGTTGAGATCCTCCGCTGCCCGGTCGCAGTCCACCCACGGCGCCCCGACCATCAGGAACGGCTTGGTGGTGCCGCGGCCCTCCGACATATTCATGCGCTCGAACAGGCACTGACCCGGGTAAACGATGGCCGTCGCCAGCGTCCCCATGTTGGGGGAGGGCATGACCCAGAGGAGCCCGGTGTCGCCCCAGGTCATTCTTCGCCTCCAGCCGTCCATTTTCACCACGGTCAGATCGGCCCCAAAGCCCTCGGTCTCGTTCCACATCGTAGCCAGCTCGCCGTAGGTCATCCCGTGGCGCAGGGGCAGGGGGTGGCGGAAGATGCCGGCGAGATCGAGAAACGGTCCCTCCACCACTCTTCCTCCGAGGGGATTGGGTCGGTCCAGCACGATGAAGGGAATTCCCACCTCGGCGCATGCCTCCATGGCAAAGGACATGGAGTACTTGTAGGTGTACCAGGCAGATCCCACTCCCTGGATGTCGAAGAGCAGGACGTCCAGCTCTTCCAGCCGCTCCTTCCTGGGAGCGAAGGAATCGCCGTACAGACTGTACACCGGAATGCCGGTTTGCGGGTCGGCCTCCCCTTCTATATTTATCCTTCCCTGTCTGGCGCCCCGCACGCCGTGCTCCGCTCCGAAGAGCGCGACCAGGTTCACCCCATCGGTGTTCGTCAGGATGTCGATGCTGCTTCTAAGGTCCCATCCCACGGCTGATGGGTTGGTGACCAGGCCGACTCTCTTCCCCTCGATCAGCTCCAGACGGTCTTCCACCAGCACTTCCACGCCCAGCTTCACCCGCGGCCGTCTCCTGACGGGGCTAACCGGCCGTTGAGACGCCTCGAACTCGGCAGCCACATCCGCCATTGTCGGCGTCGGCGCGGCGTCGGACGCGGTCTTCACCCTGAGCACCTGGTGCGCATGCACGCTCTCGTTGCCTACTCGGTCCACGGCCGAGACCGCGATCTCGGTAATCGGGCGGATCACCTCTCCGACGTCCGCAAGACGCTCCGGACCGCCCGCCGCCTTCACGGCGGCGAGGTCAATGGTGAACACCGGCACCGCATGAGACCGATCTCGATGGTTGGCAATGACGTATTTCCAGGCGCCCTCCCGCTTGTAGTAGACGACCCAGCGGAAGACGTCCCCCTCGTTCTCGTGGACCCAGCTGATCTCGAGCTGGTCGCCCGCTACTCGGGTGGACACACGTGGCGCCGCGGGTGCCTTCCCGTCCATCCATGGAGACCGCGGGACCAGCGCCGGCTTGGCGTACGGGCCGCTGTGGATCGCCTCGATCAGCGCTTGATTCTTCAGCGATCCGATGCTCCAGTGAATGACCCCCGGACTCTCCGGCAGCATGCCCCGCGTGATCATGATCTGGTTGAGGACTTCGGCGACCCCGACCTCACTGCGGCCGCCTCTGCCGACCCTGATGCCGGGCCACAAGTGGCGCCCCTTGGAGTTCTCGCCTGCCCACCAGCCGAGGAGCACGGGGAAGCTCTGGGCAATCTGGTTGGTCGGCCAGTAGAGCTGCGGCGACCAGTAGTCGATCCACCCCTCGTTCAACCACCGCCGCGCGTCGGCGTACAGAACGTCGTATTGATCGAGCCCGCGGATCGACTTCGGGTTGTGTGGCCGCCAGATGCCGAACGGACTCAGGCCGAACTTCACGTGCGGCTTCTCGCGCTTGATCTCCTTGTAGAGCCTCTTGATAAATCGGTCGACGGCGGCGCGACGCCAGTCGTCGCGCAACAGCTTGCCCCCCTGGCGCTGGTATTCCATCCAGCTCTCGTCGTCCGGGAAATCCCTGTTGTTGTTGTAGGAGGGATAGGGGTAGAAGTAGTCGTCGAAGTGTACGCCGTCGATGTCGTAGCGCCTGACCAGATCCATCACTACGGCGAGGGAATGGTCCTGGGTGCCCCGTCTGGCCGGATCCATCCAGTAGTACCCGGTCTCCAGCTTTACAACCAGTTCGGGACGTTGGTTGACGATCGAGTGCTCGCTCACTTTACCACCGCTGACGTGGTGAGCCCGATAGGGATTCAACCAGACATGCAGCTCGATACCCCGTCTGTGGGCCTCGTCCACCCACAATCTCAACGGATCGTAGTAGGGGTCGGGTGCCTGCCCCTGCACGCCCGTCAAGAAGTAGGACCACGGCTCCAGCTCGCTGGCGTAGAGCGCGTCGCACTGGGGCCGCACCTGGAAGATGGCGGCGTTGAAATTGTGCGCCGACAGCAGATCGAGGAGCACTATAGCCTCCTGCTTCTGCTGGTCGGTGCTCAGCCCACGTTTGCTGGGCCAGTTGATGTTGGCGATCGTCGCTATCCACGCGGCGCGGAACTCCCGCTCCGGTTCGCGCAGCGTGCCCGCTTCTGGTAGGTCCGGATCAGCGGTTCTGTGCTGTATGAGGGCACATCCCACCAAGAGCGCCGACACACACATCCATACCGCCAGGGCGCCTGTGGGACGATGCTTCATCTCTCTCACCTTCTCTGCGCAGGGGTGATACTGTCAACACCGGCACCGTCGCCGTCAGGCAGACCTCGAAGGCTCAGCACGATCTGTGCTCGCGACGGCAGCACTGCCGTGTCGACCGATCATCCAGACCACCAGGATCAAACCCATGGAAGCAGCAGAAGCGGATATCCAAAAGGCAAAGGCCGGGCCAAAATCGTGAGACGTCTCGCCATCGACGACAAACTTAGTGTTCTCTATCAAGATTCCGCTGATCCAATACTGCGTAGCGGCGCCAAAGTAGCTGAATAAACCAATGATCCCCTTGACGGCTCCCGCAGCTCGAATCGGCATTATGTCGACTGCAATGAGGCCAGCCAGAAAAACAATAGATCCGCCGACGCCAAAACCAAAGAGCCCCAGCGCCAGAGTATCAATCCAAACCTGCCCGGGTGGAGTGAGCCAAAGCAGGGCAATCCCCGCCGTCTGGAAGGTACCGTAAATGAGGGCGGGGACAATCCTATTTGATTTGAAGAGCCGGTCGGAGAGGTAGCCCGAAGAGATGGCCCCCGCAATTCCCACAATGGGGTAGGCTGCCATCACGGAGCCAGCTTCAATGAGAGTGTATCCCTTGCTCTCTTGCATAAACAACACGGCCCAGCCGTTGACTGCGTAACGGGTGACATACATCAGGGCGCTACTGAGGCCAATGATCCAAACAAGCGGATTTCGCAAGACCAGGAGCTGTAGTTGTCCCACCGACTCGCCATTGACGGAGTGTGGATCAGGCTCATCGTGTTTGTATTCATGCACGGGCGGAAGCCCATACGTCTGGGGTCGATCGGCGAGATTTCGCAGCATGAAGATTGCGACCGCCACGCAAGCGATACCAGGAGCAAAAAACCCCCATCGCCAGCCAAGCGCACTGATTATGAAGGCCGTCCCGACGAACGTCACCCCTTCGCCAAGATTGTGCGAGGCTGCCCATAGTCCATAGCGCGTGCCGCGCTCGCGTTTGCTAAACCACTGGAAGAGGGAGACCACACTTGGAGCGGAACCGATCGACTGAAACCAACCATTGATTCCCCACAAAGCGATAAACAAAAAGAAGCCGCTCGTGAATCCAAACAGGAGGTTTGCAACAGCTGAGAGAAGCAATGCAATGGACATGAACCGGCCAATGTTGGCCCGATCCGCAAGGAAACCGTTGGTAAACTTTCCAACGGCGTAAACGTAGAGCAGCACGGCCCCGATGACGCCCATCTGTTGAACATCCAAGACACCCGCTTCGAGCATTGGTTTCTTGGACACGGAAAAACTCAGGCGGCAAGTGTAGAAAAAACCATATCCGATGATAAGCCAAACAAAAAGCCGTTTGCGTTTTGACTCATAGAAGCCCTCAATCGTGCCGGCATCGTGAATCATGGGCCGATCAGGCCCGGTCTTAAAGAAATGAAGGGTTCGTTTTATCATGTCGCGGCAGATTGCCCCTTTTCTCACACCCACGCCATGGCTCGCATGGCGGACCATGCAGCCGTCTGCGGATCTATATCATACCGCTGGCGCCCAGACGCCAGCGCACACGGGCCACGGTAACCGGGACGATATCGTGCTCGAAGCCGCCATCTTTTCTCAGGGCGCGCCCGGCCTCGCGCAGGGTGGCGGCAGAGCCGTAGTAGTCGTCGAGCAGCAGGATGGCGCCGGTGGGGGGTGGGCTCGACACCGTCATCTTCCCCTTCACGTTGTCGCGGCGCTGGTCGTTGTTGAGGAGCTCTCCCTGACGTTTTCGGGGTGTCTGACTCCACACCAGAAGATCGGCAAGCGCCGGGACCCCGAGGCGCTGGGCGATGCCCTCGGAGACCCCCTGGCGCTGGGCCCAGGTCCTGCTGGGCAAGGCCACCACGGCGGCGAATTTGTGCGCAGCGCGGAGAGGATCGAGCCGCTTCTCGAGCATCGCCAGCAGCGCATCGTCCAGCTGGGTGTGGGCGGAACTGGCGCGCTGCCGCATGAAATCGACGAACAGCGGACCTCGAGTCTCGCCGTCGAGCAGGGTGACGCCCGGCGCCATCCGCGGGTAGCGCGAGGCCGGAATGGGTAGCTCCCGGTTGGCGACCCAGCGACGGGCCGCGGCGTGGTCGTCGTCGGTGATTTCGGCTCTCGGGTGATGATTTGGCGCGCAGTCGCTGCAGCGCTCGCAAGGCGAAGCGGCCTCATCGCCCAGAGCGACCCGGAGCGCCTGCATGAGGCAGCCAACCTGTCCTCCGCCATAGCGCAGGATCGCCTCCAGCTCGGCGGTGCGGACCGCGAGCTGGCGCTCGTAGCGCAGCAGGTCGGGAGCACCTGATTCGGAGGTGCCCGCGTAGACCTGGCGCCGACCTACGAGGCGTTTTTCCACGAATCCCTGCTCAACCAGCTCCGCCAGGATGACGATGACCTTCGTCGGGTGGAGGCCGCAGCGCACGGCGACACCGGTGCGGCCCGGCAACTCTCCCTGGTCGTCCTCGATTACGGTGGCGAGGACCTTGTCGAAATCCTCCAGATCTGGCTGCGCGGAGCGGATGAAGTAGCGCTGTACTTCCTGGTCGCGCTGGTCAAAGAGGAGGATCCCGGTCGCCGGTCGACCGTCGCGTCCGGCGCGTCCGACCTCCTGATAGTAGGCGGTGATCGAGCCGGGAACGTCGACGTGGACGATGAAGCGGATGTCGGGCTTGTCGATGCCCATGCCGAGAGCGTTGGTTGCGGTGATGACCTGCTGGCTGCCGGTGGTGAAGGCGGTCTGGAGCTCGCGCTTGCGCTCGGGATCGAGTCCGGCGTGATAGGCGACGATGTCATGCCCCGACGCGGACAGGTACCCGGCTACGATCTCCGTCTGCTCGCGAGTCGCACAGTAGAGTATCCCGCACCCTTCGAGTTCCTCGAGGATGGCCGTCAGCATCGACAGCTTGTCGTCCAGGCCCTTCACCGGCACAACCCGCAGGGAGATGTTGGGTCGATCCATCGGCTCCCGGTGGATGACCGCCGCGCGCCCGTCGGTGCCGCGAAATTGCTCGACGATGTCGGCCTCGGTGCGTCGGTTGGCCGTCGCGGTCAGGCCCAGAACTCGCAGCGCGGGACGAGCTTTCTCGAGCCCGTGAACGGCATGCATGATCTGCCGGTACGAAGGCCGGAAGTCGTGCCCCCAGGTCGAGATGCAGTGGGCTTCGTCGACGACGAGCAAGTCGACAGGAAGCGCCGCGAGGAATCGGTAGGTCTCGAGGTGGTCGAGCTGTTCCGGCGCTACGAAGAGGATGCGCAAGCGCCCCGCTTGAGCCCGCTGTCTCACCTGCTGGTTTTCCTCGTCTGATTGATCGGAGTTGATCGTTGCCGCGGCAATCTGGAAGCGCTCCTGCAGCTGGCCGATCTGATCGCGCATGAGCGCCAGGAGTGGCGAAATAACCAGGGTCATCCCCCCGAGTATGGCGGCGGGGAGCTGGTAGAGGAGCGACTTGCCATGTCCGGTCGGTTGGATGCAGATGAGGCGGCCCTGCCCAAAGAGGGCCTCAATGGCCTCGCGCTGGCCGGGGCGGAAGGCTGGGAAGTGAAAACGCTCCCGCAGAATAGAGTCGAGATCCGGTGTTACCGGGGCATCCACGAGCAATCAGTCCCTTATTCTTCCCGCGAGATCAGCGGAAAGAGGGTGGCCAGGACCGCATCGGCTCTCCAAACGGCCGAGCCCAATCGTCTCCGGGCGTTCTCGGGGGGTCCCGGAGGTGCAGCGCTTTGGCCCAGCCGGGCATCGCCGCCCACGACATCTATCCAGGTCTGACGGATGGGGTCGTGGCGGGTTGAGCGAGTCGCGCAGGCTGTCCTCGAGGTTCCCGGTGAAGCGGTTGTTGAACCGCGCGTTCGGCTCGAGACGGGCGGTGTAGTAGAACAGGTCAGTGCCCGCCACCCGGTGCATGGGCTCCTCGGCGCGCTCACCGATGAAGTCGCTGGCGATGCCCATGTCGTCAGCCCGTCCTCTATAGAGGAAATGGACCAGGTCGCGGCCTTCGAGCAGGGGGAAGAAGGAGATGGAGTCCATGAAGGTGTCGATCACCGCACCCCTGTCGCCGGCGGTATCCGTTCGCGCTGAGAGTGGTGGATGGAAGTTCTCCTTTATCGGGCCTTCGCTATTGAGCCTTGCTCCACGGCGAGTGCGGTGATCCAGGTTCAGTTGATTCGACTGGCGCGGCCCCGCCATTCCTTCTCGCGCAGCACGTACTTCTGCACTTTGCCGGTGGAGGTTTTTGGCAGGGGTCCGAACTCCACAGCGTCCGGGCACTTGAAGTGCGCCAGGTGCTGGCGGCAGAAGTCGATGATGTCCTCCTCGCTGGCAGCCGCTCCATCCTTGAGGGTTGCAAAGGCCTTGGGGCGCTCCCCCCACTTCTCGTGCGGCACGGCCACAACAGCGCATTCCAGCACAGCGGGATGGCGGGACACGGTCTGTTCGACTTCGATGGTAGAGATGTTCTCGCCGCCGGAAATGATGATGTCCTTCTTGCGATCGCGTAACTCGATGTAGCCGTCGGGATGCCACACCGCCAGGTCGCCGGAGTGGAACCAGCCGTCGCGAAAGGCTTCGGCGGTGGCTTCGGGTTGGCCGAAGTACCCCTGCATGACATTGTTGCCGCGCATGACCACTTCGCCCATGGTCTCGCCGTCCTGAGGCACGTCGCGGGTGTTTTCGTCCACAACGCGCAAGAGGTCGGCCGTCACGAAGGCCTGTCCCTGGCGCGCCTGCATCCTGGCTTGTTCGGCCAGCGGCAGATCGTCCCACTGCCGGTGCCAGGCACATACGGCGATGGGGCCGTAGGTCTCGGTGAGGCCGTAGACGTGGAGGGGGCGGAAGTTGTACTCCCGCAGCTGGCCCAGCAGGGTGGGGGAAGGCGGCGCCCCGGCGATGGTTGCGGTGACGGGTCGTTCCAGACGCCGTGCTCTGGGGCTGTTGAGGAGCATGATATGGACCGTGGGCGCACCGTTGTAGTGGGTGACGTTCTCGGCCTCGAGCAGATCCCAGACGCGGTCGGGGTCGAGCTGGCGCAGACAGACATGGGTGCCGCCCACCGCGGTTACGGCCCAGGTGAAACACCAGCCATTGCAGTGGAACATGGGCAGAGTCCACAGATAAACGCTGTCGCAACTCAGGCCCGTCTCCAGGGCCTCGCCCAGGGCGTTGAGGTAGGACCCCCGGTGGGTGTAGAGAACGCCTTTGGGGCGGCCCGTGGTGCCTGAGGTGTAATTCATCGAGATGGGCTCTTCTTCGTCTTCGAGCAGGCTGGGACGTGTCGCGGGCGATCCGGCGGCCAGGAAGTCTTCGTACGGATCGCCGGGCTCGCCCGTGTCGTGGACGTGCACCAGCTGAATTCCCCGCAGGTCGAGTTCCTCTACCAACGGGTACAGTTCGCGATCGACAAAGAGGTAACTCGCACCGGAATCGCGCAGCACGTAGTCGATTTCGGGTCCTCTCAGACGCGTATTGATGGCCACCAGGACGCCGCCGGCGGCCGGCACCGCAAAGTGCGCCTCGAGCAGCGGTGGGATATTGGGCGCGAGGAAGGCCACCCGTTCGTGCTTTCCGAGACCGGCATCGAGCAGGCTCGAAGTCAGCCGATTGACGCGCTCAGCAAAGGCGGCGTAGGTGTAGCGCCGCTGTCGGTGGACAACGGCGGTCTTCTCGGGGAAGACGCAGGCGTTGCGCCGCAGAAAGTCCACGGGCGTCAATTCGGTGCGGTAGACGTTTTTCCCTGGCATCAGGTCCCTTCGGGCTCGGGTCAGTCCATGATCAGACCGCCGTCGATGTCGATGCAACGGCCGGTGAAGTAGTCGCTCTCGATAATGAATTTCACCCCCAGCCAGACGTCGTGGGGCTGGCCGATGCGGCCGAGCGGGATGCTGTCGATCAGGGCCTGGCGCGCTCCGGTTGGCATATCCCGGGTCAGCGGCGTTTCGATCAGACCCGGTGCGACGGCGCCGACGCGGATGCCGAAACGGGCGAATTCGCGGGCCCAGGTGACCGTGTTGGCGGCCAGGGCTGCCTTGGCCGCGACGTAGTTGGACTGGCCGCGGTTGCCGTGGCGCGATAGCGATGACATGTTAATCACCACGCCATCCCCCACTTCGTCGTCGGCCATTCTGGCGACGGCGTCGCGCACGATCCAGGTGGCGCCGGTGAGATTGACGTCGATGACGGCCTGCCACTGGGCGCGGCTCATTTTTACGATCTCGCCGCTTTCCCGGTCCTTCTTCACCAGCAGGCCGTCGCGAATGATGCCGGCGTTGTTGATCAGCCCGTTGAGTCCGCCCATCGCCGTGCCCGCCCAGTCGACGAAGGCGGCCGTCTCTTCCTCACCGGCTACATCGAGGGAGTGGGTGTGCAGGGAACCGGGCAAAGCCGCGCTATCGGCGGCCAGACATTCGAGCCCCTCCACACTGACGTCGCCGGCGGCGACCCGAGCCCCGGCGGCGGCCAATTGCCGGGCGAAGTAGGCGCCCATGCCGCTGGCGGCGCCGGTGACGATGATCTTCAGATCGGCTAGTTCCATAACCACCTTTCTCTCCGAAGATGGCCGGCAGCTGCACCTTCGGTCTCTCTGTGCGCGCTCTTGGATGAACGTCACAAAGAACGCCCCTAACCAAATCAACACCTGACACATTCGGCTGATAATGTAAAACGTGCCGGTGGCAAAACCCAGGGGATGCTCCGGCCACCAGTCGAAGCGGCGAACTCGACACCGCCATCGCACAGACATCGCTATGGACATATACTCTTTCAATGCCTTTTGAGATGAATGCGGCGGTCCTGAAGCGTGCGATCCGCAGTCCCGCCGCGAAGCTGGTCCTGGTGATGGGAGGCCTGGCCATGTGCGTCGAGGTCTTCGCTTCGATCACCTGGGTCCTGTCGGGCGCCGGCTCGGTGGACCTCAAGGCTCTGGAGTCCGTGGATGCGCCAAAGCGACATCCGACCCAGGCGAAGGCGCTGCACGCGGTGGGCGAGTGGGACGCCGGGAGCGGACTCACCTTTCAGGAGGCGCCGCAGTGGGCGCCGCTGGTGGCGGCCGGCCGCTTGCCGCCGGTGGCCGAGCGGCTGCCCGAAGACCCCCTCGTCATCGCTCCGCCCCAGCAGATGGGACCCTACGGCGGCACCTGGCGCCGCTACGCCACGGGGCCCAGCGACATCGGTATCCTCGAGGCACGCCTGGCCTACGACGGCCTGGTGCGCTGGGGGCCGATGGGCCAGCAGGTATTGCCGAACCTGGCCACCCACTGGGACATCGAGGATGGGGGCCGCAGCTTTACCTTTCACCTGCGGCGCGGCGTGCGCTGGTCGGACGGCCATCCGTTCAGTGCTGACGATCTCTTGTTCTGGTACAGCGACGTTCTGCAGGACGCCGATCTCACGCCCGTGATCGGCATTGAGTACCGCCATGGCGGCGAGCTGATGAAGCTGGAAAAGCATGACGACCACACCGTCCGTTTCCGTTTCGTCGAGCCGAACGGGCTGTTCCTCAAGCAATTGGCGTCGAATTACAGCTACACCATGGTCGGCTACGCCGCCCACTACCTGAAACAGTTCCATCGCAACTACGTGCCCGAGGAGCAGCTCGAGCGCACGGCGCGCGCCGAGGGTCGCGACTTCTGGTTCCAGCTGTTCAACGACAAGCGCGAGTGGCGCAACCCGGACATGCCGCGCCTGTGGGCCTGGGTGTGCACCGAACCGCCGCCGGCGCGCCCGGCGCGCTTCAGCCGCAACCCGTATTACTGGAAGGTCGATCCAGAGGGCCGCCAACTGCCCTACATCGACCATGTCACCTTCGACATCTACGACATCGAGACGATCAACCTGAAAGTGATTAACGGGGAAGTCGGGATGCAGGGTCGTCACGTGAACACGCGCGACTACCCTCTGTTCATGGCCAACCAGGAGACCGGCGGCTACCGGGTGTTGCACTGGATCGACGGCGGCGACGGCACCATGTCGCTGTCGGTCAACCTCAACCACGGCGACCCGGTGCTGCGCGAGATCTTCGGCGATCACCGCTTCCGCAAGGCTCTCTCTCACGCGCTCGACAGGGAATCGCTGAACGAGGCCAACTTCTTCGGCCTCGGACAGCCCCGGCAGCTGGCCCCGCCACCGGTGTCGCCCTGGTACGTGGAGGAGTACGAGAAGGCCTACACGAAGTACGATCCCCAAGAAGCCAACCACCTGCTCAACGACATGGGATTGGAGCGCCGCAATGGCGACGGCATCCGCCTGCGGGCCGACGGCGAACCTCTGAGCGTCTACCTGGAGATGTCGTCGACTGGGTCCGGCATGAGCCAGCTGTTCGAGATGGTGGCCGCCGACTGGACCGAAGTTGGCGTACACACGACGGTAAAGATGTCGGCGCGGCAGCTGTTCGCCCAGCGTCGCAACGCGCGCCTGTTCGACGTGGCGGTGTGGGGAGGCGCCGGCGAGATCATTCCCGTCCTCGACCCGCGCTGGTTCATCCCCTACAGCAGAAGCTCTTTTTTCGGCCTCGACTACGCCCAGTGGTACCGCACAGGGGGACGCAAGGGGGTGGAGCCCCCCGAGCCGATGCGGCGTGCGCTCGACCTGTTCGGCGAGCTGCAGCGCAACATGGACGAGCAGGAGCAGATCCGGCTGTTCCGGCAGATCATCGAACTGAACCAGAAGCACCTGTGGGCCATCGGCGTCGTCGGCGCCATCCCATCGGTGTTCATCGTCAAGGACACCTTCCGCAACGTGCCGGAGGTGGCGGTGGCGTGCTGGCCGCTGCGAACGCCGGGAGCGACGGCCCCGGAGTGCTACGCCATAGACGAGGAGGTCTCGCTGTAATGGCTTGCCGCCAAAATACCTCACCTTGCGGCCGTCGAGGCGCTCGAAACTGCAAGCCATCTGACTGGGTGTCAGGAGACTGATGTTCACCCTCATTGCGCGGCGCGTACTCTGGATGCTGCCCACGCTGTGGCTCATCTCGCTGATCTCCTTCGCCCTGATTCAGCTACCGCCGGGAGACTATCTCACTTCGTATGTCACGGCGCTGGAGGAGACGGGGGAGACGGTGAGCCTCGAGCAGGTGGAGGCGCTGCGCCGGCGCTACAACCTGGACGAGCCTTTTGCGCTGCAGTACGGCAAGTGGCTGAACGATCTGCTGCCCTTCGGGCTGCGGCGCGCTGAAGACGGCGCCTATCTCTGGGTGCCTGACGCCGACGGTGGCCGCAGCGTAAACTGGCCGTGGTTCAAGTGGCCGGATCTGGGCACCTCCTTCGAATGGAACCGTCCTGTCGGAGAGCTGATCGGCGAGCGCCTGCTGCTGACGATGACGATCTCTATCTTCACCCTGTTGTTCACCTGGGCCCTGGCGATTCCCATCGGAATTTATTCGGCGGTGCGCCAGTATTCGATGGGGGACTATGTGTTCTCGGTGCTGGGCTTCATCGGTCTGGCGACGCCGAACTTCCTGCTGGCTCTGATCTTCATGTACGTCGGCTATTCCGTCTTCGGTGTCAGCGCCGGCGGCCTGTTCTCGCCGGCGTACGAGAATGCGCTCTGGAGTATGGCGAAGTTCTCGGACCTGGTGGCGCACCTGTGGATTCCCGTCATCGTCATCGGCACGGCGGGCACGGCGGGGCTCATTCGCGTCATGCGCGGCAACCTGCTCGACGAGTTGCCAAAGCAGTATGTGATGACGGCTCGGGCCAAGGGAGTGAGCCCGGTGAGGCTGTTGCTGAAGTACCCAGTGCGCGTCGCCCTGAACCCGCTGGTGTCGACCATCGGCTGGGTGTTGCCGGGTATCGTCTCCGGCTCGGTTATCGTAGCCGTCGTCCTCGGCCTGCCGACGGTGGGGCCGCTGCTGCTGCGGGCCCTGGAAAACCAGGACATGTACCTGGCCGGCTCGATGGTGATGATCCTCAGCTTCCTCACCGTTATCGGCACGTTGATCTCCGATATTCTGCTGCTGATCCTGGACCCGCGTATCCGTTACGAGAGCCGGAGCAGGTAGACATGTCTGCCGTGTTGCTCGAGGAAGCTCGGGAGGATGCACCGGAGGCCGCCGCCCTGAATACGGCGTCGCAGTGGCAGCTGATGGGGCGGAAGTTTCGCAAGCATCGGCTGGCGGTCTGGTCCGGCTGGGTGGTCCTGGCGCTCTACGCGGTGGCGGCCCTTGGCGAGCTCGTGGCGCCCTACTCGCTGGACGGGGAACACCTCGAGTACATGTATGCCCCTCCTCAGCGGCTGCGCTGGATCGGTGACGACGGGGTGCATGTGTGGCCCTTCGTCTACGGCCTGGAGGGCATGCGCCACCCGGAGACGCTGCGCACCGTCTACGCGGAGGATCACAGCCGCATGTACCCGGTGCAGCTGTTCGTGCGCGGTGAGCCGTACGAGTTCTGGGGGCTCTTTCACACCGACGTCCACCTCTTCGGCGTGGAACAGGGGGGCACGCTGTTCCTTCTGGGCACCGACGCCGTGGGGCGCGACATGCTGACGCGGGTCATATACGGCTCCCGCATCTCGCTGACGGTGGGGCTTATCGGCGTGGCGCTGAGCTTCACCTTTGGACTGCTCATCGGCGCCACCTCCGGCTACTACGGCGGACGGGTCGACAACCTGATCCAGCGCCTGATCGAGGTGCTGCGCTCGTTCCCGTCGATCCCGCTGTGGATGGCGCTGTCGGCGTCGCTGCCCTCGGACTGGTCGCCGTTGAAGGTCTACTTCGGTATTACTGTAGTGCTGTCCTTCCTCGGCTGGACGGGACTGGCGCGTGTCGTGCGGGGCAAAATCCTATCGCTGCGCGAGGAGGACTACGCCGTAGCGGCGCTGCTGGCTGGCGCCAGTCAGAGGCGCGTGATGGTCCGCCATCTGCTGCCGGGCTTCGCCAGCCACATCATCGTCAGCCTGACGCTGACCCTGCCGAACATGATCCTCGGCGAGACCGCGCTCAGCTTCCTCGGTCTCGGCTTT
>JGI24920J38491_100022_pt1 | contig 33667 bp, 25 predicted proteins | sample LinPFosmplate8_FD_38491 | JGI IMG/M metagenome (IMG submission 38491)
TGCAGGTCGACTCTAGAGGATCCCACCAAACTCAGGCTTTTGAAATAGCAGGAGATGAATTTAATCTTGAGTCACCTAAGCAAATTCAACAAATTTTGTTTAGTGAAGAAGGATTGGGACTCGAACCGAAAAAGAAAACTGCTAAAGGTCAACCATCAACAAATGAAGAAGCGCTAAAACAATTGGAGCACCCGTTGGTGGATTTAATTATGTCTTACCGGACATTAACTAAACTGAATTCTACCTATTTAGAAGCCCTACCAAAACAAATCAATAGACAAACAGGTCGCTTACACACTTCATATCATCAAGCAGTAACTGCAACGGGAAGACTTTCTTCTTCAAAACCTAATTTTCAAAATATCCCGATAAGAACGGAACAGGGTGCAAAGATCCGATCAGCGTTTGTTTCAGGTGAAGGTAATGTTATTGTGGCGGCTGACTATTCTCAAATTGAGTTGAGGATTATGGCGCATATTTCTAAGGACAATAATTTGATTGAGGCATTTGCAAATAATATCGATGTCCATTGTGCAACTGCTGCTCAGGTATTTAACACAGAGTTGTCAGCAGTAAGCAAAGAGCAGCGCCGAAAAGCTAAAGCGATTAATTTTGGACTAATCTATGGTATGAGTGCTTTTGGTCTGGCAAAACAAATTGATGTTTCTAGAACGGAAGCTAAGCAGTATATTGATGATTATTTTGACAATTATCCAGGCGTACTTAAATATATGGAAAAAACCAAAGAAACAGCCAAATCACAAGGATTTGTTGAAACGATACTAGGTAGGCGACTCTACCTGCCTCAAATCAATGCAAAAAATAAAATGCAACAGCAACATGCCTTAAGGACAGCAATCAATGCACCTATGCAAGGATCATCAGCCGACATTATTAAGCAAGCAATGTTAGATATTCAGGCCTGGATAAATCGTGAGAATAATAATGTCAAGATGATTATGCAGGTACACGATGAGCTGGTCTTTGAGATTGAGACCAATAAGGCAAAAGAGTATGCTGAAAATATACGTTCTATGATGTCAGATGCTGCAAAGCTAAGCGTCCCTTTAGTTGTTGATGTGGGTATTGGAGATAGTTGGCAAGAGGCACATTAGAGAGCAAATTTATAATTTTATTTATCAATCATAAAAACATATTTCTTTTTAAATTTGAATACAATATTTGGCTAATAATAGGGTATCGAGTTAAACTAAAATGTCAACTACATAGTTTAATAAATCAGTAGTTAATTAATAATGAAAGAACAGTTACAAGATCTACTTATTAAAAGTCTTAGAGATCTAATCGATCAGGGTCAGCTCAGTGAGCTGCCTTCAAAGATTCGGCTAGACCATACTAAAGATAAAACTCATGGTGATTATGCAACGAATATTGCATTGGTGTTGGCAAAGCAAACCAAGAGTGACCCGAAAAAATTAGCGCAGTCCATTGTTGATCAATTGGAAGTATCTGAACTTGTTAAAAAAACAGAAATCGCTGGGCCGGGATTTATTAATTTTTTCCTTTCGGATGAATCGAGCAGTGCGGTGATTAATGACATTATTGATAGTGGAGACAGTTATGGTATGTCGACTATTGGTTCAGGAAAAAGTGTGCTCATGGAATTTGTTTCAGCCAATCCGACAGGACCACTTCATGTAGGTCATGGCCGAGGAGCTGCTTATGGAGCTACAATTTCTAATCTTCTAAGGGCTGTTGGTTTTAAGGTTGACAATGAGTATTATGTCAACGATGCAGGTAGGCAGATGGATATTCTGACTGTGAGTATTTTTTTCCGGTATTTGACTTTATCTGGAGAGAAACTTAGGTTTCCTGATAACGGTTATCAAGGCAACTATATCAAAGATATCGCTGAAATTGTCTTAGAAAAATATGGAGATAGATGGCGAAAGAGTTCATCAGAAGTCTATAAAGATGTTTGCAAAGATAGTCAACAGGGAGGTGATAAAGAATCTCATATTGATGAACTGATTGTTAGGTCAAGGCAGCTGCTAGGTGAAGGTTATGAAGCCATCTTTCGTATTGGTATCGATAGCATTCTCGATGGTATTAAAAGTGATTTAGCTGAGTTTGGTGTTAATTTTGAAAAATGGTTTTTAGAGCAGTCTTTGATTGATAATGGGTTAGCTAAGATTAGTGTTGATAAATTACAGGAGTCCGGTCATATCTATGCAAAGGATGGAGCGCTTTGGTTCAATACAACGGAATATGGAGATGAAAAAGATCGTGTCGTTGTTCGCGATAATGGCATCCATACTTATTTTGCTTCAGATATAGCTTATCATCTTGAGAAATTTGAACGTGGCTATGACAAGCTAATTAATATTTGGGGCGCTGATCATCACGGTTATATCGCTCGAGTTAAAGCCTCCATTGCTGCACTTAATCATGACCCTAATAAATTAGAGATTCTGCTGGTTCAGTTTGCTAATTTATATCGTGGCGGCAAGAAGGTGCAAATGTCAACTCGTAGTGGTTCTTTTGTGACCTTAGAAGAACTGCGTAATGAAGTAGGTAATGACGCTGCTCGTTTTTTCTATATTCTTAGAAAATCAGAACAGCATATGGACTTTGACCTAGATTTAGCTAAATCCAAAACTAATGAAAATCCAGTTTTCTATATCCAGTACGCGCACGCTCGTATTTGCTCTGTTTTTAAGCAAGCTGTAGAAAAAGGCATTAAATTTGAGAGTCAAGAAGCTGACCTGTCATTACTTACAGAGGATAGTGAAAAAGCACTTTTAAAAGAACTTAGTCGTTATAAAAGTGTCATTGAATCCTCAGCCTTACAATATGAACCTCACCAGTTAGCTTATTATTTACGTGAATTGGCAACTCATTTCCATAGCTATTACAACATCTGCCCTTTCTTGATTGATGATAAAAAGCTTTCTCAAGCAAGACTGTCACTTATTTCTGTAACCAAACAAGTGTTTGTAAACGGATTAAATATCTTAGGGGTGAGTGCACCAGAGTCAATGTGAATGATCAATTTCAAAGAGATCAGGCTTTAGATATAAGCGATTCTTTTATTGTACAAGCGCCAGCGGGTTCTGGCAAAACAGAACTACTTACTCAGCGTTATCTAAAATTACTTAGCATTGCTGATGAGCCTGAAACTATATTAGCAATAACTTTCACCAATAAGGCAGTAGATGAACTTAAACACAGAGTGGTAAGTTCATTGACCCAAGCAAAATCAATTCCACCCAAAGAAACTCACAAACTGAAGACCTATAAACTTGCTAATCAGGCTTTGAAACAGTCTGAACTTCGAGAGTGGGATTTGCTCAATAATCCTTCACGGATAAAAATTAGCACCATTGATTCTCTTTCAAGTTTGATTGTTTCGAAATACCCATCATTGCAACAACTAATATCACCCAGAATAATGAGTGATCGTTATGAATACGAATACATGTATCAAATGGCAGCAGAAAAAACACTGATGTTGATAGAGGAAGACGATTACAACGAGTCTATTGCTAGAGTTTTATTGTATTTGGATAATCATGTAGATAAGTTTTATCGGCTTTTGGTATATATGCTATCAAAACGAGAGCAATGGTTGCCTCGGTTGTACCTCAAAGGTGTGCTTGATGTTGATTTTTTGGAGCAAACTGCACAACAAATTATTGTTGAACATTTACAAGTTCTTAGAGAGATTGCATTAGAGCGTTTGAATGTAGATATTTTCACTTTGCTTAAAGCTAATACTCGACCTGAAGTTTCCAAAATCAATAAACTTCCTGGTGACAAGCTAAGTGATTTGTCTAATTGGCAAATAATTGCTGATCTATTGCTTGCAAAAAGTAGCGGAGAATGGCGAAAAAAAATAGATAAGTCACTTGGATTTCCGCCAGAACTCAAAGAGCAAAAAAACTCTTTGATGGCAATTGTGAAAGATTTAGCTTCTGCAGATATTTTCAAAAAACAACTTCTTGAGTTAGGCCAATTGCCAAATGCTCATCAAAATGAGTCCACCATAGGCAATATCAAAGATATCAGCCAAGTATTGAAACTAGGCGTTGCTCAATTAAGCTTAATATTTGAAGAACAAGGTGTTCAGGATTTTTCAGAAGTTGGAATGAAAGCAATTAAAGCGCTAGATAGTCGTGAAGTAGTCAGTGATATTGTTTTATTTTTAGATTATCAAATCAAACATCTTTTAATTGACGAGTTTCAGGATACTTCTTATGCACAATTAAATCTTATTCAAAAGTTGCTTGAGAGCTGGCAAGAGGGTGACGGCAAAACAATATTTTTGGTAGGTGATCCAATGCAATCAATCTATCGATTTCGTGAATCCCAGGTAGGAATTTTTTTGAAAGTAATGAAAAATGGAATTGCAAATGTAAAGATAAATTCAATATCACTGAATACTAACTTTAGATCGAATATGAGTATTGTTGAATCAAACAATACTTTTTTTTCTGATATCTTCCCCAATGTGAATAATCTAATACAGGGCGCGATTCATTTCTCAAAGTCCACCTCAGTTTCTAAAGATATGCCTCTGGATGCGGTTAAGTTCTATCCCTTTGGTTATGGCCAAAATAAACAAGAGGCTGAACAAGTGAGCACCATTATCAGTAAAGCACTGAAACAGAATCCAACTCAAGAGATTGCAGTGTTAGTGAGGTCGAGAACTCATTTGCAAGACATCATTGCCTCACTCCAGTCTCATGAAATTAATTTTGAAGCTGTAAAAACAGAACCTTTAAGGTCTGATTTGTTTACCCGAGATTTAATAAGTCTAACTCGTGCCCTAATAAGTTTAGGAGATAAATTGGCCTGGCTTTCAATTCTTCGCTCCCCTTGGTGTGGCTTAAAACTAAATGAATTATTGATTATTAGTCGCTCTGATGAGACAATAATTTTTCACCAACTAAGTGACGATGATGTTTTAAAAGATTTTTCTGAAGATGGTATGAAACGAGCAAAACACCTGTATCAAGCAATTTCAGAGGCAGTTTTCAATGAAGGACGCTTCTCTTTCGTTGAGCGTTTTCTTTATGCTCTAAATCAGTTGAATCCAGAGCAAGAAATGAATCAACAGCAACGAGATATAAGGTCTCAGTTTCTCTCTCTTTTAAATGAGTGCGAGAATAACGAAAATCTTAATATTGATACCCTAGAGTTAATGCTTCAGGACTTATATGCGCCTTCTAAGCCTGCCTCTGTAAAGCTTATGACTATCCATCAGGCTAAAGGATTAGAGTTTGATATTGTTATTCTTCCTGGGTTAGGGAAAACAGGGAAAAGTAATCCTTTATCGTTAATTCAAATACAAGAATTTTCGAACCATAATATTTTATTAGCGCCTATCAAGTCAGCCTATGATAGAGAGGAAAGCAAGACATATCTATATTTGAAATATATCGAAAAACAACAAAGTCATTTCGAGATGATGCGCTTATTATATGTAGCGATGAGTCGTGCAAAAGAAAAACTATATTTACTGGGGAGCGTTAATAAATCAGGCAAAGTTTCAAGTAATACATTACTTTATTTATTGAGTCATTTTTATCAAGAATCAATTGATAACTTGGAAAATTTTCCTGAAGAAAATATCAAACAATTAGATGTACCTAAGATGATTCGTTATACAGAGATCTCGACTCTTTCTGAAAGGGAAACTCAAAATATTAATGAACCGAAAAATTTATCCAGAAATATTGATTTAATCTATCAAAGTGCATTGGGTACTATCGTACATTATTTTTTAGAACATAGTTTGTTTGAGCCTTCAGAAGAAAGTGTTGAGGTAAGGTTACTTGAGTTTGGTTTGCCAAAAAAACTCCTCCACATATACACCAAACAAGTTTGTCAGTTACTTCAGAATACTAAGCAAGATAAAGTGTTTGATTGGTTATTTCAGAACAGAGAGTCTACTCAGGTTGAAGCCGAATATAGTAATCATTCAAAAAATATTATTATTGATAGACTGTTTATTGAGGAAGGTGTGCTGTGGATTATTGACTTCAAAACAGCTTCACCAACAAAAGATGAATCTATTGATACCTTTATTGAGCGTCAAAAAAATTCTCATCAAGAGCAACTTCAAGAATATCAAGAAATTCTACAGGGCATCTTCAAGTTGCCTATAAAGTTAGCCTTATACTGTCCCGCAATCAGTCAATTGATTCATCTATAAATTTATTTTAAGTACATAAATTACTGGACAAAATAGAGAATTACACCTATGATGATTGCCAATTTATTAGAGTATTTATTGGCATGAGTAAACCCAGTGAACTGATTGGTTGGGATGACTATAACTATAGTTATGGCGATAGGGAGATTAGGACCATTAATCCTTCTATACAAAGTGGTTCTACGGTTTTATTTGAAAGCTATGAGGATATGCAGTTGCATGATAAGGGTCAGTACCCTGGTGTCACTTACGGGACAGGCGGTTTATCAACTCAGAAGAGCTTTGAAGAAGCTATATGCAAGCTTGAAAATGGTCATATTTCACGTGCATTTCCTTCGGGTATTAATGCAATTATATGTACATTAATGGCGTTTACTCAGAGTGGTGATGAGGTGCTACTTACTGACAATGTCTACGGACCCACTGCGAGATTCTGCCATAAAGTTCTTGCTAAATACAACATTAAAATTACACATATAGAGTCGGATATTGGTTCTGAAATTAGTCAATATATCAATGATAATACCAAACTAATTTTTTTAGAGTCTCCAGGTTCTAATACTTTTGAAATTCAAGATATTCCTGCAATTGTGAAAATAGCACAAAGAGCAGGTATTCCTACAGTCATTGATAATACTTGGGCTACGCCATTATTTTTAAAACCTTTGGATCTTGGAGTTGACATTTCGATTCACTCGGCGACGAAATATATTTGTGGCTATTCTGATGTTTTAATAGGTTGTATAACCGTAAATAAGAAGTATTCAGGAGAGTTTGATGAGTATTTGCATGCAGTTGAAAGTTATACGAACTCGCATGACTGTTACCTAGCTTTGAGAGGATTAAGAACTCTCCAAGTTCGTCTCAGTGCTCATCAAAAGTCTGCATTTGAGATTGCGAGATGGCTAGAAACAGAAGACATTGTTGACTGCGTAATTCATCCGGGTCTAGAATCACATCCCCAGCACAATCTATGGAAGAGAGATTATTCTGGTGCATCTGGACTCTTTGCATTTACATTTAAAGAAAAATATTCAGATAAACAAATTGCGTTATTTGTAAATTCTCTCGAGATGTTTGGGCTTGGATATAGTTGGGGTGGTTTTAAAAGCCTTGTAACTGCAAGACAGTATAAACGTGATGGCAATTGGGTGTATGATGGTAAGCATCTTATTCGACTCAATATAGGTCTTGAGGATACAAAGGACTTAATTTCAGATATAAAAAGCAGTTTTAGTACACTAAATTAAACTATTTCACTCTTTTGTCATTAAGAACAGTTACGCGCTGCATATGACGAATATTAGGTAAATAATCAACAACAGCGTAGTGTTGTGTAATTCTATTGTCCCAAATGGCAACAGAATTGTTGCGCCAACGAAACCTGACTTGGAATTCTGGTTTATTAATGTGTTGGTATAAGAATTGCAGTATATGGTCACTTTTGCCTTGACTTTCATTAACTATATTGCGTGTAAATGACTGGTTAACATTTAAATATCTCAAGCCAGAAACCGGGTGTGTCTCAATAACTTTGTGAACTGCAGAGCCGACATTCTTAAGTGCATTATTAACAGAATCAATGCCGCCATCTCTGTAAAAATCATTCCTAAACGTTCCCATGTCATTGATAGCTTCCAAGTTTTCCAAGTGCTGCTTCCAGCCATCTGGTAAATTATCATAAGCAGCGCTCATGCTTGCCCAAAGAGTGTCACCACCAACGTCAGGAATTTTTATACCGTGCAAAATACTGGCAAATGGAGGGTTAGCCTTGAAGGTAAGATCCTTGTGCCAGTCATTAGTATCTGGAATGATATCTTCATCATTCTTAAGTAAAACAATATTTTCATAACCGTCAACATGAGGATAGACAGGATGAGAGGGTTCCGGTTCACCAAAACTTTTAGCTAGTTTTAAATGGCTTTCTGGGGACAAATCTTGGTCTCGAAAAAAAACAACTTGGTGCTTAATCAATGCATTGTATATCTGATCACATATATCATCTTTTAGGTTTTTGTTAAGAGATACTCCAGAAATCTCTGCTCCGATGGCAGGTGTAATTGCTTCGATTTTCAAAATTCACTCTCTAGCCAAAAAATCAATACTTTATAAGAAAAACTATGAAAAAGCAATGATTTCTTATGGCTCATGTTTGTCATGCTTTAGCCACCATAAAAGAAGTAACAGTTGAAACGTTAATAATGGGATAACAGACAACATCGTTACTTCCCAACTATAGTTGAACACAAACCAACCTGCTGAAAGCGCTGCAAAAGCTTGAAAACCAAAAATTACAAAATCGTTAATTGATTGAACTTTAAATTTTTCATTTTCATTATAAGAACGAGGTAATAAATTAGTACCCCCAATAAACAAAAAATTCCAACCCAGACCAAGGAGTATTAAAGAACACCAGTAACTATTTAAAGAGTTGTCGAGGTATGCAATGGTAACAGAGATCAATAAAAGAATAACACCAAGAATCATCATTCGAGAAAGACCCAAATACTTGACAATCATTGCTGTAAATAGTGATGGTAGAAACATCGCAATGACATGACTTTGAAGGACAAATTTAGTATTCTCAAGTGAAAAGCCGTCCATCAGATGCATGCTCACTGGGGTTGCTGTCATCACAAAACTCATCACAACATAACCTGTAGTTGCAGCACCAACAGCAACAACGAAAGAGCCTTGTTTAATAATTTCAATCAAGGGGCGTTTTGATTTGTCCACTTGTTCATGAAATTTTTCAGTTGGTTGAAAAAAACAAAGCAACACAAAGGCAGCAACGAAGAGCAAGGCAAGCAAAACAAATGAACCTATAAAATCGACTTCAAACCAATCTCTTCCCAATGTTGCAATTTCTGTTCCAAGGTAAGCTGCAAGTAACCCACCTAAAAGAACAACAGCTGTGGCAGTAGTTCGTTGATTAGTGTTGACACTCTCAATCGCTGCAAACCTAAATTGATTCATTGTGGCAACATTTGCACCTAAGCAAAAGCTTGAGAAACAAAAAAGGATAAAAGACTCAATCAGAATTGAGTAGATGCTAAGACCTATTAGGGCTATTGTATATAGGCATACACTTAAAAAAACTTTTTTTCGACCAAACATTGACATAAGCCGAATAACTGGAATGATGCTGAGCGCAGTTCCAACTACAATAGTTGCAACTGGAAGTGTCGACAAACTTTTTGAGGTGGCAAGTGTATTTCCAATAATTCCACCAACAAATAATATGAACACACTGAGTGACATAAAAAGAGCTAGGCTAATCGCCAGTATCCAGACATTTTTTGGAAGTTGAGGCATTAAATAAGGTTTTCTTCTATTAGGACGGAATTATTGCTTTTTCTTTCTTTTCCAATTATCAATCGTTTTTTGCTTTTTTCGACTTAATGTCAGTTTTTCACTAGGAGCGTCTTGGGTGATAGTTGAGCCAGCTCCAATAGTAGCATTTTTACCAACTGTTATTGGAGCAATTAATTGAGTATCAGATCCAATAAATGCACCATCTTCAATTATGGTTTGATGTTTATTTGCACCATCATAATTACAAGTTATAACACCTGCACTAATATTAACATCTTGACCTATTGAGCTGTCACCAACATAGCTTAGATGCGGTACCTTGGATTTGTCACCAATTGTGGATTTTTTTACTTCAACAAAATTACCAATTTTGGCATAATTACCCACCTTAGTTTCTGGGCGTATACGAGCAAAAGGACCCACAGTTGTATGACTTCCAATTATAGAATTTTCGATAATAGAGCTTGCTTTTATTTCTGTATGATCGCCGATTTTAGCGTTTTTTATAATACAATTAGGCGCAATGAGAACATTATTACCTAATTCGTTTTCACCTTCAAATACGACATTTATGTCTACTGAGCAGTCCTTACCAAAGATTAAATTACCACGACAGTCGAAACGACTTGGGTCTTTAATAGTTAACCCCTTAGACATCAAATCTTTTGCTTGCTTTTGCCGATAAATTCCTTCAGCTTCGGCCAATTGATTTTTATTGTTTATACCCATAACTTCAGATGCATTGTCGCATACTAATGATGAAATAGTAACATTATCTGAGACTGCAATTTCAACAATATCAGTGAGATAAAGTTCACCTTGTTTGTTATTAGGTTTTAGTTGGCTTATATATTTTTTCAAAAGAGAGCCTTTGATGGCTATAACACCAGTATTGATTTCATTAATTTCTTGTTTTTCTTCATCTGCATCCTTGTGTTCAATAATAGCCTGGATTAGTTTATTTTTATCACGAACTATACGTCCATAACTACTTGGTTTATCTAGAATTACGCTTAAAAGTGAAAAACCTGTTAACTGTGATTGGGCTATCAATGATTTTATTGTATTTGTTGAAATGAATGGCACGTCACCATAGAGAATGATACAAGTCGATTTATCATTGATGATAGTTTTTGCTTGCTGAACTGCATGCCCTGTCCCTAATTGTTTTTCTTGTACTATCCAATTTATAGAATGGTTGTTAATTGAATTCTTTACGAGTTCGGCATCATTGCCAATCACAATATTGATTGAAGTAGTCAAAGGATTAATTGCATCAATCACGTGCTGCAATAATGATTTACCACCAAGTTGATGAAGCACTTTCGCTTTATTTGATTTCATTCGAGTGCCTTGGCCGGCAGCTAAGATGATGGCGTTAATCATATTTATATGGGTTTATAGTACTTTACTAGAATTAATACTTATTTTAAGCGATAACTAGTTTTTTGTATAATGTTACACTTTTAATAAATGTGTGTTTTCAACCTTGATTTATTAATAATTTGATTGTTTAATAGTAAAATCCGCATTAGATTATAAAAAATGAATAATAGATATGGCTAGAACCGATAATATTACGAGTCTATTTGGAAAGTCTCCTATAACTCCTCTTCAAAAGCACATGAAGCAAGCACATTCATGTCTTAAAGATTTTGCTGTTTTTGCTAAAGCTGCAAATGATCAAGATTGGGAGAAGGCAGAGACAGTTTGCATTTCAATTAATAGTAAAGAGGGAAAAGCAGATAAACTGAAAAAGAAGCTACGTATGAATTTGCCTAGTACTTTTATGATGCCTTTTTCGCGTAGAGATTTACTAGACGTTCTCCTAATTCAAGACTCAATTGCCAACATTACTAAAGACCTTACCGGTTTAATGATGACACGTCATATGGTTTTTCCTGAGCAAATTGCAGATGACTTTATAAATTTGACTGAGCTTTGTATTAAAACTTCAGCTGCTGCTCTAAAGGCAATCAATGAATTAGATGAATTATTAGAAACGGCATTTAGTAGTCGTCAACGGAAACTAGTTGGCAAAATGATTAAAACGGTCAATGAGCTCGAGCACGAAACTGATGACGCTCAAAACGATATTCGTAACAAATTATTCGCCCTTGAATCTGACTTGCCTCCTGTTGATGTAATGTTTTACTATCGAGCCATCGAATGGCTAGGTGAAACTGCTGACGCTGCCCAAAAGGTGGGCTCGCGTTTCGAAGTCATGTTAACTAAATAATTGCTGGAGACATACATATGGAAATTATTGCCAATTATGGTAATGTATTAATAATAATGGCAATTGTTTTTGGTGTGTTCATGGCCTGGGGTATCGGTGCCAATGATGTCGCTAATGCAATGGGTACATCTGTAGGTTCTGGCGCTGTTACAATTAAACAAGCGATTATTATTGCAGTGATTTTTGAATTTGCAGGTGCAATTCTAGCCGGTGGAGAGGTGACAGCTACAATTCGTAAAGGCATACTAGATACAGCATTGTTTGTCAACGATCCACATCTATTAGTGTATGGTATGTTGGCATCTTTATTAGCTGCAGGTACTTGGTTATTAATTGCCTCATCATTAGGTTGGCCAGTATCTACAACCCACTCCATTGTTGGCGCGATTGTAGGTTTTGGTGCTGTTGGTGTTGGTGTTGATGCTGTTGAGTGGAATCAGGTTGTTAAAATTGTAATGAGTTGGATAGTGTCACCAGTGTTGGCTGGAATCATCGCCTTTACCTTGTTTAGGAGTCTTCAAAATTTAATTATTGATACTGATCATCCGTTCAATAATGCAAAAAAATATGTTCCTTATTATATGTTTTTGGTTGGCCTTGTAGTCTCGTTAGTAACTATATTTAAGGGACTTAAACATGTTGGTTTGAATTTTGACACAGTGACAAGTTATATCCTATCAATAGGATTTGGGATACTCATAGCAGCTATTGGAACCTTTTTGATTCGTAATATCCATCTTGACCCTGATGAAAACAAAGACTTTTACTATGCTTCAATGGAGAGAGTATTTGCTGTGCTTATGATTATTACTGCAGCAGCAATGGCTTTTGCTCATGGTTCTAATGATGTTGCTAATGCCATCGGTCCGTTGGCAGCGATTTATAGTATTATTGATAGTGGAGGTATGATCGGTTCCAAGAGTGCACTGCCTATATGGATATTATTTGTTGGTGGTCTTGGTATAGCTGTTGGTCTTATTACTTATGGTCATAAAGTTATTGCAACTATAGGTACTGGCATTACCCAGCTAACTCCGTCTCGCGGTTTTGCTGCAACATTGGCTGCCGCTGCAACAGTTGTTATTGCCTCAGGCACTGGAATTCCAGTTTCAACAACACAAGTATTGGTTGGAGCAGTGCTGGGTGTTGGCCTTGCTCGAGGAATGGCTGCATTAGATACTCGGGTCATTAATAGAATATTTTTATCATGGGTTGTGACCCTACCTGCTGGGGCTCTCATGTCAATTTTATTTTTCTTTACTCTTAAGAGTGTCTTCGGGGCTTAAATTTTCTTGTTAAGTAGGTGTTACTTATGACTTTAGTAGAAATACAAAAAAAACTCGAATCTACAATAGAACAATCTCAAGTAACTATGGAGGGTGATGGTTGCAATTGTTCTGCAGTTGTTGTTTCTCCAATATTTGAAGGGTTATCACTTTTACAGAGGCAAAGAATAGTACTCGCGGTGGTGAGTGAAGAAATCAAAAGTGGAGAGCTACACGCGTTGAGTGTTAAAACATACACTCCAAATGAGAGATAGTATATAATTTCCCTGATTTTTGTTTTTGATGATGAAATCAACTGCGCGGAAGGATAATTAAATGAAAAAATTTAAAATATTGTTATCATTAATTACTATTACTATTTTATTGACAAGTTGCGGAATGGTTAGTAATTTGTACGGTGATAAGTACAGTGATGACTGGCTCAGTTCTAATACAGAATAAACCACGACAAATTAGTAAAATGAAAAAAATTATAATATTGTTATCACTAATTGCTACTACTATCTTATTGACAAGTTGCGAGTCGGATTCAATTCAAAGTGCTTACTGTGATTACGATGAAAAGTACTGCAATGACTGGGTTGGTGACTACCTCAGTACTAATACAGAATAAATAACAACAAATTAGTAAAATGAAAACAGAAATTCATCCCTCTTACGATTCTATTAAAGTTGTGTGCAGTTGTGGCAATGCTTTTGAAACTCGTTCAACTAGTACTAAAGATGAAATACACATAGATGTATGTTCAAACTGTCACCCTTTTTATACGGGTAAGCAAAAAATTGTAGATACTGCTGGTCGTGTTGAGAAGTTTAACTCTCGTTACGGTGCATTCAAGAGATAAATAATAACTGTTACGTTTGAAAAAGCCACAATTGTGGCTTTTTTTTTGTGCCAGAAGGAAATCTAAAATAAACTTCAAAATCATTATAATCACCTTTTCTATTGAGAGATTATTATGGCATCTGACTACATAAACGCACTTTTGAAAAAAGAAGTAACGCGAACTCCGATTTGGGTTATGAGACAAGCAGGACGATATTTGCCAGAGTATCGTGAGACTCGAAAAAAAGCTGGTGATTTCCTAAGTCTATGTAAATCAAGTGAATTGGCGTGTGAAGTTACACTTCAACCCCTAGAGCGTTTTGATTTGGATGCTGCGATTCTTTTCTCAGATATTTTAACCATTCCAGATGCGATGGGCCTTGGTTTGTTTTTTGTGGAAGGCGAAGGCCCTAAGTTTTCCAAACCTCTGACTACACTAGATGATATAGATAGACTATCTAAACCAGATGTCGGTATCGAGCTTGCCTATGTCAGTGAAGCAGTTTCAGTAATCAAAAGGAGCCTAAAGGGCAGAGTCCCTCTTATTGGCTTTACTGGAAGTCCATGGACATTGGCGACTTATATGGTAGAAGGTGGTTCCAGTAAGAGTTTTTCAAAAGTTAAAGGTTTGATGTTTGAAAATCCCAATCATATGCATCAACTTTTAAACGTCTTAACAGAAACTGTTATTGATTATTTGAATAACCAAATTGAAGCAGGTGCTGATTCAGTAATGATTTTTGATACTTGGGGTGGTCTTTTAAATAAACAGAGTTATGAGGATTTTTCTCTCAGGTATATGACAAAAATTATCGCAGGAATTCATCGTCATTATGAAGGTAAAACGATTCCGGTTACATTGTTTACAAAAGGAGGGTCTGCTTGGCTTGAGCAGATTGCTTTAAGTGGCTGTGATGCGATCGGTTTAGACTGGACTATAGAGCTAGGAGATGCTGAAAGACGAGTTGGTTATAAAGTAGCATTGCAAGGAAATCTAGATCCATCAGTCCTCTATGCCACACCTAAGGTTATTGTCACTGAAGTTAATAAAGTGCTTGACCAATTTAAGGGGGAAACTGGGCATGTATTTAATCTTGGTCATGGCATAACTCCAGATGTTAATCCCGAAAATATGAAGGTATTGGTAGATGCTGTGCATTCTTATCATAAGTTAAAATAAATCAAACATTCTTGGATACGACAATAAATTGTGTTGAAATGCTTCTGTGCTAAAATTTGACTCTCATTAAGACGAAGAAAGCTATGTCAATAATCTCAAATATTTTTAACGAGTTAGGACAATCTGGAAAAAAAGCTTTTATCCCGTTTATCACTGCCGGTGATGGAGGTCTAGATAATTCTGAGGCCTTGGTGTTTTCTTTAGCGAGCAATGGTGCCGACATAATTGAACTAGGTGTGCCTTTTTCTGACCCTATGGCAGATGGACCAGTGATTGCTAAATCTTATGAACGTGCTGTTGCCGATGGTGTTAGTTTAAGTGATGTTCTTGCTATGGTTGAGAGATTTAGAGAACACAATCAAAGTACTGGCATTGTGTTGATGGGCTATACCAATCCAATTGAAGTTTATGGTTATAAAGCCTTTGCAGAGAGAGCACAGGAAGCTGGAGTGGATGGCGTCTTGGTAGTGGATATGCCTCCTGAAGAAGCCCATGATCTTAAATCTGAATTGGATGCTGTTGAAATTGACTTAATCTTTCTAGTGGCTCCAACAACTACAGACAATCGACTAAAGGACATTTCAAAAATAGCAACTGGTTTTGTATACTTCGTCTCCTTGAAGGGTGTCACTGGTGCTGGAAATTTAGATATTGATTCTGTGAACCATCACCTAGCTAGGATGCGAAATTATATTAAATTACCAATCGGAGTAGGCTTTGGTATCAAAAATGCTGAAACAGCTAAGCAGGTTAGTGAAAATGCCGATGCAGTTATTGTTGGAAGTACTCTTGTTTCTATTGTTGAGCAATTCTCTAGTGATAAGGATAAAATGATTACTAAGGTTGGTAATCTGGCAAATCAAATCTCAAATGCCATTAATTAATCAAGGTCTACTATGAGCTGGTTAGAGAAAATTTTGCCATCAATTGGCAAGAACGCTAAAAAAAATATTCCAGAAGGTCTCTGGAGTAAATGTCCTGAGTGTAGTCGGGTACTCTATCAGGAAGAACTTGAACGCCTTTCTTATGTCTGCCCAAAATGTGATCATCATTTAATAATATCGGCAAGAAGACGACTTGAAAATTTCCTGGACGTGGAACATCAATTTGAGATTGCTCCAAATCTTCAGTCTGTGGACCCTCTGAAATTTAAAGACCAAAAAAAATACAAAGATCGTTATATTGATGCTCAAAAAAAAACCAAAGAGAAAGATGCTTTGGTCGTTAAAACAGGGCTATTGAAAGGTATGCCGATTGTAGCCGCGGCCTTTGATTTCAATTTCATGGGAGGCTCAATGGGTTCAGTTGTTGGTGAAAAGTTTGTCAGAGCAGCTGATGCAGCGATTAATAATATTATTCCTTTTGTTTGTTTTTCAGCGAGCGGAGGTGCTCGAATGCAGGAAGGACTTTTTTCTTTGATGCAAATGTCTAAAACTTCGCTTGCTGTGAAATTGATGGCTGACAAGAAAATTCCTTTTATTTCTGTTTTAACTGACCCAACGATGGGCGGCGTTTCTGCGAGTTTGGCAATGCTGGGAGATATTCAAATTGCAGAGCCTAAGGCAAGAATTGGTTTTGCTGGTGCTAGGGTTGTAGAACAAACCGTTCGTGAAGAGTTGCCAGAGGGATTTCAGAGAAGTGAATTTTTATTAGAGAAGGGAGCAATAGATATGATTGTTCACCGTTCAGAATTACGAAAAAAAATCTTTCAGATATTGTCTGCTTTAAACTATAAATAATAGATCTAATTTTTTCATTATTTTCAATATAAGATATTTTATTAATCCCTTGATAACAATAATGTATATAAATCATGAAAGTGCTTCTGGCTAACCCAAGAGGATTTTGTGCAGGTGTCGAGCGTGCAATTGAGATAGTTGAGCGCGCTATAGATAAGCATGGTGCTCCAATATATGTTCGTCATGAAGTTGTTCACAATCGATTTGTTGTCAACAACCTTAAACAAAAAGGTGCAGTATTTGTCGACGAAATTAATCAAGTGCCCGAAGGCGGTATTATGGTTTTTAGTGCTCATGGCGTCTCTCAAAAAGTCAGAAAAGATGCAAACTCAACTACATCTACTATCTATGATGCAACATGCCCTTTAGTAACAAAAGTACATAAAGAAGTTACACGACGTCAAAAACAAAACCATCAAGTTATTCTGATTGGTCATGCCGGACACCCTGAAGTTGAAGGCACTCTGGGTCAGTCAAATGACATCAATAATATTACCTTAGTAGAATCAATCAGTGACGTTGAAACACTTGATTTTCCAACTAGTACAGATATCTCTTATACCACACAGACAACCTTATCAGTTGATGACACCCAAGAGATTGTTGAATCGTTACAATCAAAGTTTTCACAAATTCAATCTCCAAAAAAAAGTGACATTTGTTATGCGACACAAAATCGGCAAGATTCGGTAAAAGCTATCATTAATAATTCAGACATATTGATAGTAATTGGCTCACAAAACTCATCGAACTCTAATAGACTTCGGGAGATAGCAGAAAAAAATAAAAAACCAGCATATCTAATTGATGGAGCCAATGATCTTAATCCTGCTTGGTTTAAGGGAATAAATTCGATAGGTATAACAGCAGGAGCTTCTGCACCTGAAATATTAGTTCAGGAGGTTGTAAGTTATCTTTTAGATAATGGTGCGAATGAGGTAATTGAGGTAAGTGGAGCTAATGAGTCTGTACATTTTCCAGTGCTAAATACTTTAAGAGTCTAAGGGTTATTATTTAAAATTAAACATTTTTAGGATTATAACTTCAATGAAAAAATATCATGTTTACGGAATAGGCGCCGCTATTGTCGATACGGAAGTAATTGTCAGTGAGGACTTTTTGAAAAAAAATGAAATTGATAAAGGATTGATGACTCTTGTTGATGAAGAGCGTCAAGGGTATCTAATTGACTCGCTAACTACTCAACGTATCCCTGTCAAAAGGACTTGCGGTGGATCAGCTTGTAATACAGTTGTAGCAGCTAGTAGATTTGGATCAAAAGCTTTTTTTTCTGGAAAAGTGGCAGATGATGATGACGGATCCTTTTTTGTTAAAGATTTAAATCGTGCTGGTGTGGTTTTTCATCAGGTGCAGCCATCAAGTGGCGTAACTGGAAAGTGTTTGGTTATGGTTAGTCCAGATGCAGAAAGAACTATGAATACATATTTGGGCGCAAGTCTTGAACTCTCTTACCGTGAAATTGTTGAAGAGGCTTTAGAGGATTCTAACTGGTTATATATTGAAGGCTATGTAGTTACTGATGATCAAAGAACAGCTGTTGCCAGTGATGCTATGATCTTTGCCAAACAAAAAGGAGTTAAAACCTCACTGAGTCTATCTGACCCATTTGTTGTTGAGGTTTTTTCAGATAACATTAAAACAATTATTGGTGAGGATGGCGTTGATTTACTCTTTTGTAATGGTGACGAGGCAAGAAGTCTCACTGATACACACACAATCGAGGCCGCAGCTGAGTCACTTAAACAATATGCTAAGACTTTTGCTATTACTAGAGGGCCTGGAGGGTCACTGGTATATGATGGTAAAAAACTCATCCATACACCAGGAGTGTTGACAAATGCAATAGATACAAATGGTGCTGGAGATATGTTTGCAGGTGCTTTTCTATATGCTTTAGGATATGGGAAGGATTTTTCTTGGGCTGCTGATTTTGCTAATGCTGCTTCAGCTCGTGTAGTAAGTCAATTTGGACCAAGAATAAAGGTTATTGAATATATAAGTATTAAACAGCAATTCAAAATTCATGATTAGAATTTTTTAATAATTCTAGTCTGTTCTAATCTTAATTTAACTGATTTATTAGATTTTTGACTCTTTTAATTCGAGAGCCATCTTCATCCATAGAAACATTACAGACTAGAGTGTTTTGATTTTTTAATTGATATTTTTGTGGTTGTTTTTGAATCAGATTAATTATTTTTGATGTTTCAATAGAACTTTTTTGATTGAAAGTAATTTCAGCCTTATCATCTGTGATATTGATTTTTTCAATACCAATCTTTTTGGAAAAAATTCTTAATGAAGTAGAGGCAAAGAGGTTTTTGGTTGTATCTGGTAACAGGCCAAAGCGATCAATCATTTCGATTTTTAAATCTTTTAACTCACTATCATTCTCAGCACTGGCAATTCTTTTATAGAGTATTAAACGTTCATGAACATCGTCTAGATAGGTTTCAGGGATAATACAAGCAATACCAATATTGATATCGATTTCTTCGATTAATGAATCATCGAGGTCGAGTTTGGTGTTATTTTTGATTGCTTGAATTGTTCGCTTCAAGAGGTCATGATAAAGATTGAAGCCAATCTCGGATATCTTGCCACTTTGGTTCTCTCCTAACAAGTCACCAGCTCCACGTATTTCTAGATCGTGATTAGCCAACATAAAACCGGCACCAAGTTCTTCTAAAGATGCAATCGCATCTAGACGCTTTTTGGCATCAGCGGTTATGGATTGATGTGATTTTATAATCAGATAAGCATAAGCTTTATGGTGCGACCTACCTACTCGACCACGAAGTTGGTGAAGTTGAGCAAGGCCAAAATTTTGTGCATTATTAATAATGATAGTGTTGGCGCTTGGAATATCAATTCCTGTTTCAATGATTGTAGTGCAAACTAACAGTTGAAAACGTTGATGGTAAAAATCAGCCATAATTTGTTCCAATTCTTTGTTCGGCATTTGACCGTGGGCGATACGAACCCGTAAATTTGGCATCATTTCACTGAGAGATGCTGCCATATTGTCAATCGTGTCAATGTCGTTATGAAGGACAAAAATTTGCCCCCCTCGGTGTAATTCACGCGAACAAGCCTCCTTGATTGTTTCATCATCCCATTCATCGATAAAGGTTTGGATGGCGCTACGTTTAGCAGGAGGTGAGGCAATGATGGAAAGTTCCCTAAGCGAACCAAGTGCCATATTAAGTGTTCTAGGTATTGGTGTTGCAGTCATCGTTAATATATCACTTTGACCTCGAAGTTGTTTGAGAGTTTCTTTTTGTTTAACTCCAAAGCGATGTTCTTCATCAATAATAATTAATCCTAAGTTTTTATATTTAATTGAGCCTTGGATAAGTTTATGTGTTCCTATTACAATATCGATTTTGCCTTCCTGAAGGGCACTTTTAATTTGTTTTTGTTCTTTTATACTTTGGAATCGAGAAATTGATTTAATCAAGACAGGATATTTTGCGAAGCGATCAACAAAAGTTTGATAATGCTGACTAGCTAACAAAGTCGTTGGTACCAACATCACAACTTGTTTGCCTGCTTCAACAGCTAAAAAAGCAGCTCGCATAGCAATCTCAGTTTTGCCAAAACCTACGTCCCCACAAACCAAACGGTCCATTGGTTTATCAGATTGCATGTCCAGCAAAACGTCATCCATTGTTTTAAGTTGATCGGGTGTTTCTTCAAAAGCAAAGCTAGCAACAAAGGAGCTATAGGAATCGTTAGGCTCAGGGTAAGCAAAACCTTTTTGTGATTCTCGCTTGGCGTATATCTCTAATAACTCTGCGGCAACATCATAGAGCGCTTCAGCGGCCCTTTTTTTTGCTTTTGCCCATTGTTGGCTTCCGAGTTTATGAAGTGGAGCATGATCAAGGTTTGCGCCAGAGTAACGAGAAATTAAATTAAGAGACGCAATAGGTACTAATAGTATTGCACCATTGGCATATTCAAGAGACAAAAAATCTTGTTGATTGTCATCAAAGCTACGACTTTTTAGGCCAAGGTAGCGACCCACTCCGTATTGTTCATGAACTATAGGGTCACCCAATTGAATCTCAATAAGGCTTTTAATAGCTTCATCAAAATCTTTATGTTTAGCACGTCTACGTCTCTGTTGCTTAACAACATCTTTGCCAAATAAATTGTTCTCAGTAATGATTGCAAACTGATCACACAGAATACCTTCACTTAGGCTGGCATTGGTAATACAAAGCTTTTCTTTTTGTTCAAGAAAGTCAATCCAATGGTCACAATTAACCGCACTTAATTGATAACTTGAAAGGAGATCAGTGAGTACACTCTGCCGTCCTTGAGACTCACAAACAATCAATACTCTGCCTTCAAAATTCTCTACAAATTTGATTAATTTTTTGAGTGGATTTTTTGTTTGAGATTGAATTTTTAGAGGGGGCAACAATGCTGCAGTAAAGTTTAGAGATTCTTTTTTATTGGACTTAGAGGCTTGTGTTTGTATTTTCTTTTTGTCTTGCAATAGTTTGGAGAGTTCCTCAACATTCAAAAAAACCTTATTGATTGGCAAAGGCAGCCTTTGAAGTGAGAGTTTGCAGTGCTCAAAACGATCTAAGAGTTCATCATTGTGAAGTTGAGTTGCCTCAATAAAGCCTTTCTGATAAACAATAATTGCTTGTGTGTCTAAGTAGTCAAGTAGGGTATTGGTTTCATGAAAGAAAAGAGGTAAGTAGAATTCAATGCCACCTGGAAACCTGCCATCGCTGACCTCTTTATAAATGAAACCATCTGTGTTGCCAAACTCGGATAGATAATTTTTCTTAAAGATTGAGATACTCTCACTATCAGATGCAAATTCGCGTGCAGGCAAAAGGTTAATATAGTTTATAACGTCAATTGACCTCTGGGTTGAAGCTTTAAAGGTTCGGATTGAATCGATTTCATTGTCAAATAAATCAATTCTATAAGGACTTTTAGCACCCATTGGATAAAGGTCAATCAAGGCACCTTTGATGTTAAATTCCCCTTGCTCCATTACAGTCGATGCCCTGCGATATCCAATCTTTAAAAGTTTGTTAATGAAGGGTTTAATTTCAAGTGTTTCACCAGCATTTAGACTGAAACTATATTTATCAATATAATCAGTAGGGCACAATCTTTGTGATAAAGATTCTAAAGTCGTGATAACAATTCCAGTCTTAAGAGTAGCAAGTTGTGAAAGCGTTTCCAGACGAGATGAAACAATATCTGGGTGAGGTGAAAAGTGGTCAAAAGCAAGAACTTCCCAGTTAGAGAAGCCTAATATCTTCAAAGAAGAATTGTAAAAATTCAGTGCCCTTTGAATTTGTACGTAATGTGTAATATCTTTGGCTACATAGAGTACAACTTGTTGTTGAGTTTTAGCAAACTCTATTAATGATAGTGCCTCTGAAGAGCCAAAAAGCGAGCCCCAGTAGGATGTTGATCCCGACGAAAACGTTTTGCGGTCTTCAGGATAAAGGATGTTCATAAGATATGAACATTTTCCTTAGCAAGCATTTTGATTAATTGAATCGTAGGTAATCCTATTAAGCTGTTTGGATCGTTACCTTCCATACTATTAAATAAAGTAACTCCTATACCTTCAGATTTAAAGCTTCCTGCACAATTAAGAACGTCTTCTTTTTCAAGATAAGACAAAATATGATTATCGCTGAGAGACTTGAAAAATACTCGGAAAAACTCCACATGATTTTGAACAATCCCGGTTTCAGTATTAAGTAGAGCAATACTAGTCAGGAATGTCACAGTTCTACCTGAACTTTTTTGTAGTTGTGCAAAGGCATTCTGGTGAGTAAGCGGTTTATTGAGTATTTCATCGCCTTCTTCGTTACCACTGTCTAAGGTAGCTACTTGATCAGAAGCGATGATAAGTCCAGAGTAGGTTTTTGCCACCTCTTTAGCTTTTTCTTCAGCCAAACGATAGACCAAATCATATGGCGTTTCCAGTGTTTTCCGAGTTTCATCAATATTTGGAGAGACAGTAATAAATGAAACACCAAGTTTCTCTAAAATAACTTTTCTAAAAGGCGAAGAAGAGGCAAGAATGAGAGACACTAGAAGTTAAAAAATTGTAAAATATTCTAATATTTTACTTTATTCAGGCAAGGCTTTATGCGCTTATCTATTGTTGTTGCGATGGATGACAATCACTTAATTGGAAAAGGCAATGGATTGCCTTGGCATCTTCCGGCGGATTTAGTTTTTTTTAAAAAAATTACTACTGGTAATTCAATCTTGATGGGTCGTAAAACTTATGACTCAATAGGTAAACCATTACCAAATCGTCGAAACATTGTAATCACCAGAAACCCAGATATTTCAATTCCAGGTTGCGAGGTAGTTGATAGTATTGAGAAGGCACTTTCCTTTACTCAAGACGAAGAAGAAGTTATGGTAATCGGCGGAGCAAACCTATTCGAACAATTGCTTCCTGATGTTAGTAGACTCTACATTACTCATATTGAAGGACATTTCGAAGGGGAAACTTATTTCCCTCATTACGATGAAAACAACTGGCTAGAAGTGAGTTGTGAGTCACACCAGCCGGATGAGAAAAACAAGCACGCTTACCACTTTATTTTTTTACAAAGAAAGTAATAAATACTGTTTATTTGTATATAATTCTCGATAGCTGCATAATTAAGAGGCATTATGAAGAAATTGTCCATTATTGTTTTTGTTGCTTTATTTGTTTCAGGATGTGTTTTAACCAAGGTTATAACAGTACCTTTAAGGGTTTCAGGTGCAATAGCTTCGGGTGTTCCATTTATTGGTAACGAAATCGATGCAGCGATAGATAAAAGTGCTGACGCTATAGACCTACTACCCTACTAGCTAGCTTCTAATAACTGTTTATTTTGTGCTTCCAAAACTTCTTTTAAAGCCTTTGGCATAACTTTGACGAAGTGTGCCAATTCTACATTCCAGTTACCTAAAATTTGTTTTGCGATTGGAGAGTCTGTAAATTCAGCGTGCTTAGATAGCAAATCCAACAACTCTTTTTGTGATTCGTCGTCCATCGGATCAAAATCGATCATAGAAGGGTTGGCCCTACTCTGCAGTGTAAGGTGTGGATTGTAGACGTAAGCTATCCCACCACTCATACCAGCACCAAAGTTACGTCCAACCTCGCCAAGGATTAGTGCTCGACCGCCTGTCATATATTCGCAGCCATGATCTCCGACACCTTCAACGACGGCAATGAGTCCAGAATTTCTAACACAGAAGCGTTCAGCAACACAACCAGATAAATACATTTCACCACCAGTGGCACCATAGCCACAAACGTTACCAGCAATAATTTCATCTTGTGCAATGAATGTTGAATTTTTAGGTGGATAAATAATAATACGACCACCAGACAGTCCCTTGCCAACATAATCATTGGCATCTCCTTCAACTGACAATGTTATCCCTTTTGCAAGGAACGCTCCAAATGATTGACCAGCGGAGCCTTTAAAGTCAATATGAATTGCATCTTCAATTAGGTTATTTTTACCCCTTGTTTTAACGACATGGGAAGAGAGCATTGCACCAACAGTCCTATCAACGTTAGAAATAGCTGACTCGATTTTAACTTTACCATTACCCTCAATGGCGACCTTCGATTGAGCTATTAACTCATGGTCTAATTGCTGATCGAGTTGGTGGTCTTGCGGGATGCTTTGATATGTGCCAGCATTTTTATATTGTGTGTCAGCAGGTGTCAAAATTGCACTAAGATCAATAGAGTCATGTTTCCAATGGTCAATCGCTTCATTCATTTCCAGCATATCGACACGCCCGATCATTTCATTGAGCGTTTTAAATCCAAGATTCGCCATAATAGTACGTAACTCTTCAGCGACCATAAATAGATAATTCACTACATGTTCTGGCTTACCTGTAAACTTTTTACGTAAAACCTTATCTTGAGTTGCAATGCCAACAGGGCATGTATTAAGATGACATTTACGCATCATGATGCAGCCGAGTGTAATTAGCGGTGCTGTAGAAAAACCAAACTCTTCTGCACCAAGCAATGCCGCTATAGCAACATCGCGCCCCGTTTTAAGTTGCCCATCTGTCTGAATAACAACACGTGAACGAAGATCATTCATTACTAAGGTTTGGTGGGTTTCGGCAAGACCCAATTCCCAAGGTAGGCCAGCATGCTTAATAGAAGTCAGAGGTGATGCACCAGTGCCACCATCATGACCAGCAATGAGGATGTGGTCAGATTTTGCTTTAGTTACCCCTGCAGCGACAGTTCCCACTCCCACTTCAGAAACTAATTTCACGCTAATACGGGCTTCTGGATTAGATCTTTTAAGGTCAAAAATTAATTGTGATAAATCTTCAATAGAATAAATATCATGGTGTGGTGGTGGGCTAATTAATCCAACTCCAGCAGTCGAACAACGTATCTTAGCAATACCTTCATCAACTTTATTCCCTGGTAGCTCACCGCCTTCACCTGGCTTGGCACCTTGCGAGATTTTAATCTGTAATTCATCGGCATTATTAAGATATTCGATAGTAACACCAAAACGACCAGAAGCAACTTGTTTGATAGCGCTTCGTCGGGAGTCGCCATTTGAATCGGGTATCCAGCGTGCGGAATCTTCGCCACCTTCTCCGGTATTTGACTTACCACCGATACGATTCATGGCGATGGCAAGTGACTCATGAGATTCAGCCGAGATAGAGCCAAAGCTCATCGCACCTGTGGCAAATCTTTTTACGATATCTTTGGCAGGTTCAACCATATTAATATCGATTGGGTTGACTGACTTAAATGACATCAAACCACGTAGTGTGCAGTTACGAGTTCCTTCTTCGTTAGATTTTTTTGAAAATTCCCAATAAGCATTTTTATCGTTACTACGAGCAGCCTTTTGAAGGTCTGTAATGGTTTGTGGTTCCCACATATGTTTTTCGCCACCACTTCGCCAATGATATTGCCCAAGATTATCAAATGAAGTTGAAAGGTATGCCTTTTTATGCTGAGTTTCAGCTTCAGTTTGAAGAACTTCAAAGCCAATACCATTGATACGACTGGCAGTTTCAAAGAAACATTTATCCATCACTTCAGGAGCTAAGCCAACCGCTTCGAAGATTTGGGCACCTTTATAGGATGCCAGCGTTGAAATGCCCATTTTAGCCATCACCTTTAACATACCTTTTGCGACACCTTTACGATAGGCCGTAACAACAGCGTCATCATCTTTTAGTTTGATTAAATTATCACGCCTTGCCTGCCAAAGTGCTTCAAATGCTAGGTATGGATTAACTGCATCAGCGCCAAAACCAATCATTAGACAGAAATGATGAACTTCTCGAGCTTCACCCGTTTCAACGATGATTCCAACCTGTGTTCTTTTGTGATGGGCTACTAAGTATCTGTGAACTGCTGAAGATGCTAATAAAGCACTTATGGAAGCACGATTTGAATTCACTTTTCGATCAGATAAGACAACCAAGCTGTGACCATCTTTGATGGCTTGTGAACATTGTTCACAAATATCATTAAGCATGTCACTCAAGTTGTATCCTTCATCAATTTCATAAGTGATATCAATAGTTTTACTTGTCCAACCACGATGGTTGCAATTCATAAGAGCTGACGTTTCTTCATTTGTCAAAATAGGGTGCTCTATCACCAAGCGGTTGGCATTTTCAGCCTTATTGCGAAGCAAGTTTCCTTCTGGTCCTATAGTACAGCGTAATGACATGACCACCTCTTCGCGAATGGAATCGATGGCTGGGTTGGTGACTTGTGCAAATAGTTGCTTAAAGTAGTCATAAATAATACGAGATTGATCTGAGAGACAGGCCAATGCTGAATCATTTCCCATAGATCCCACAGGGTCTCTGAGCTCAGAGACAAGTGGCAGTAGCATAAATTCTAATGTTTCTGTGCTGTAACCGAATACTTTTAAGCGATGTACAAGAGTGTCTGGATAGAAACCTTGAACCTCTTTATTCCTAGCTAGTTCACTTAAATGAATTTGTTGGTCATGGAGCCACTCTTGGTAAGGGTTTTTAGAAGAAAAATTGTCTTTTATTTCATCATCGTCAACTAGTTTTCCTTGAACAAAATCGACTAAAAACATTTTCCCTGGTCGAAGTCTTCCTTTAGTTTTGATATTGTTGGTTGCAACATCAACAACACCCACTTCAGACGCCATAATGACTCTATCATCATGTGTTAGATAATAGCGGGATGGGCGCAGACCATTTCGATCTAGGACGGCTCCAATATAGCGCCCGTCTGAAAAAGTAATTGAAGCAGGACCGTCCCAGGGCTCCATAATATTAGAGAAGTATTCATAAAAAGCTTTCTTCTGATCGCTCATTTCGTGATCATTTTGCCATGCTTCAGGCACCATCATCAATACAGCTTCCTGTAAGGATCTGCCATTCATCAAAAGAAACTCTAGAACATTGTCAAAGCTGCCAGAGTCAGAAACTTCTGTTTCAATAACAGGTAAGGTTTTGTGTAAATTATCACCAAAAAAATCACTTTCTATAACTCCCTCACGAGCTCTCATCCAGTTGTAGTTACCTTGACGTGTATTAATTTCACCATTGTGAGCCATAAAGCGACAAGGCTGAGCACGATCCCATGAAGGGAATGTATTGGTTGAAAAGCGCGAATGTACCATTGCCAAATATGTTTTAAAGTCTTTATTGGTAAGGTCTGGGTAGAAATTCAATAGTTGTGAGCCCATCAGCATTCCCTTATAAATAATAACCCGGGTAGAAAGGCTACACACATAAAATAGTAGTGCCTGTGAAAGCGATTCATCCGTACGAATTACTTTAGAAATATGCTTTTTTATAATATAAAGGGCGCCCTCAAAAGCATCATTATCTATGTCTTCAGCGCTGCCAATAATAAGTTGTTTAATAACCGGTTGGGAATTTCTTGCAGTGTCTCCTACATCAGCCTTGATGGCATCAACGGGAACGTCACGCCAGCCAATAAGCATTTGTCCTTCATTTTTAATAGTTTTTTCAACTATAGAAATGCAGTGTTGTCTTTCTTTATCGTCTTGAGGTAAAAAAATATTTCCAACACCATAGTTACCAGCTTTAACGCTAACACTAAATAGAGATTGTATTTCTTGGAAAAAAAAATCATGGGGAATGTTGGTTAAAATTCCCGCTCCATCCCCGGTATTGGCTTCACAGCCACATGCTCCTCGATGACCCATACGAGAAAGCATTTCTAGAGCATCTTCAGTAATTTTGAATGAAGCTTTACTTTTTATGTTGGCAATAAAACCAACACCACAATTTTCCTTCTCATTGTTTGGATGATAAAGACCGTGAGGTTTTGGTAAGTATAATTGTTTTTTTATCATAAAAACTCTAGCTGAAAATGAAGGATTTTTTTATAAATGATTATAACGTATAACCTATACTTTTTGAATACCAAATACACTCGATTATATTGTTATAGAAGGCATCTTCGGGTAGAATGTTTCAATTTATTCATAAAATGTTAGCAATAATTTCACCTTCCAAAACTCAAGATTTTTCACCATGTAACATAAACTCTTTCACACAGACTCGGCAGTTAGATTACACTCAAAAATTAGTCAATATCTTAAAAAATAAAACCCAGAGTCAAATTTCAAAACTTATGTCTCTAAGTGAAAAGTTATCAAAGTTAAATTTTGATCGATTTCAAGCATTTAAAACACCATTCTCATTAGACAATGCCAAGCAAGCTTTATTGGCCTTCAAAGGAGATGTATACAACGGTATTAATGCATCTTCACTTTCTGTTAAAGATCTTGATTTTGCACAAAAGAATGTACGTATGCTTTCGGGTTTATATGGCGTTCTTAGACCACTCGATTTGATACAGCCCTATCGCTTGGAGATGGGAACAAAGCTCAGTAATGCTCAAGGAAATAATTTATATGATTATTGGGGGAGTGGTATTAGTGAAGTCTTGAATGAAGATGAACAGAAGTTGATTGTTAACTTAGCATCCAATGAATATTTTAAAGCGATTGATAAAAAATTACTCAAAGCCCAGATACTGGATATCGTTTTCAAGGAAAAGAAAAACGACACTTATAAAGTTATTGGTATTTATGCCAAGCGAGCAAGAGGGTTAATGATTAACTATATCATCAGAAACCGTTTAACTGATGCCGAAGTGCTCAAAGATTTTTCCGACGAGGGATACCTATATAATCAGGATCTTTCTAGTGATTCGACATGGGTGTATGTTAGAGGCTAATATAGCTAGCTATTTCAGACCATATAGAAAGAAATGATTAAAGTATATACAACCTATTCTTGCCCTTATTGCACTAGAGCAAAAAACTATTTAGATATGCAAGGTATAGAGTATGAAACGTTAAATATTCAAGAAGACAATGAAGCTAGAGATTTTTTTATAAAGACTGGTTATCGAACAGTTCCCCAATTATTTGTTGGTGATAGGCTTTTATGTGAGGGTGGTTCTGATGGTCTTGTTAGGATGACTAAAGAAGATATACAAAACAAAGTTTTAGAATTAACAAAAGATAGCTACTAGATTTGACTGATGCCTGCAACTCCCTGGGCTCCAATACTTAATGCTTTATCAAGCACTTCCTTGCTCATTCCTCCGAGAAGATATACAGGTAAGTTGCTTTTGCTGATAATATCGGAAGCCACTTGCCAACCAAGAGGTTGAATATGTGAGTGACTCGGGGTTGAACTTACTGGTGACAAACTAATATAATCTGCAGAAATATTTTCTGCATGTTCTGCCTCAAGGGCATTATGAGTTGAGACACCAAGAAGTTTATTGTTGTCGCAAGGCCTTTTCTTAAGAGACAAAAGTTCATTACTTGTTAAATGCCAACCATCACAAAGTTCTTGGTAAGTTTTATTCGGTATATTTAGAATAAGACTTGCTTGGTAATCCTGACAGAGTCTGTATATTTTATCTATGTAAGATTGATCTAGAGGTGCTTTGCTTCGAAGCTGGACAATCATAGTGCCAGCAATTAAGTGTTCATGGCATTTTTCTATAACGGATTCTAAATGATGGTCATCAGGAGTGATCCAGTAGTGCTCTGGTAGAGAAATTTTATGCACAATTTCCCTCATAGTGGGCAGCAATTTATAGTTATTTAGCTGATCTAAACTACACCAGGATGTGTCTTGCCCTTCTTGTCCTGATGGCTTTCCAGAGTATTTGTCAACATTATATATCCACAATTTTACAATCTTGTCTGGGTATTGATAAAACATCGTGTGTTTAAGGTTGCTTTTCTTAACAGTGACTCCTAACTCCTCAAAAAGTTCTCGTTTAAGGCTATCTTTTTTGTTTTCACCAACTTCAATTTTTCCTCCAGGCAATTCCCAATAGCCAGACATAAACTGGTTATTACGTCTTTTGGTAATGAGTATTTGTCCATTATTGTTTAGGAGAATTCCAACAGCTACTTCCTCTTCTATGATTTTTTTATTGGATGACATGACTCAGCAATGATTTATGAAGTTGAACAGATGTTTTCTATTGTCAACGTTGTTAACAGTGCAATGTAAAATACCTATTTTACTATTTGAGTTAGTGAATTGGACCTTCTCGATAAAATTCAGTCGTTATTACCAGTTAAGGACACACTTATTCAAAACCTTATCGGTATTGAAAAGGAGAGTTTACGTGTCTCGGAAGATGGTAGCATTTCACAACAGCCACATCCAGAGTCTTATGGTTCACCGCTGACCAACCCTGCAATCACAACTGATTTTAGTGAGGCTTTAATCGAACTTGTTACCGAACCATTTGACAGTGCTGATAAGGCACTAAATGAGTTAGCTAAAATTCAACATTTTGTACACCATCATCTGCCACCAAGTGAACGTTTTTGGCCAGCAAGTATGCCTTGTATTTTGCGAGGGCATACCAATATACCTATTGCGCAATATGGCAGTTCAAATTTGGGCATTATGAAAACGGTATATCGTCGCGGCCTTGCAAATCGTTATGGAAGTGTAATGCAAGCAATCGCAGGCATTCATTTTAATTATTCATTTTCTTTAGATTTTTGGCAAGCCTATCGTGATTTGATGTCACCAGATATATCTGTAAAAAGCTTTATTGATTGCCACTATATGGGGCTTGCACGGAACGTTCTGAGGTACGGCTGGATAATCCCTTATTTGTTTGGTGCCTCTGCATCAGTTTGTAAGTCCTTTATGAAAGATTACCATAAACACGATTTAGAAGAGTTTGATGATAATACTTTTTTCCTACCATATGCAACCTCACTAAGAATGGGTGATATTGGTTATCAGAACTCTCAGGAAGATGAAAAAGGGGTGAAGGCAAATTACAATAGTCTGTGTCACTATGTTCATAGTTTACGGACTGCAATGAAAACTAATTGTGAGGATTTTGAAAAGATTGGGTTAAAGAAAGATGGAAAATATCAGCAACTCAATACTAATATTTTGCAGATTGCAAATGAATATTACGCTTCGGTACGTCCCAAGCCCTTATTGCATGGGATGAACAAGCCATTGAGGGCACTTACCAATAATGGAATTGGTTATATTGAAATTAGATCTTTGGATGTTAACCCATTAATAAGTTTGGGTATTGATAAGCCACAGATACAATTTTTGGAGGCATTTTTATTGTTTTGTCTTCTTAAAGATTCTGCGACTATTTCTACATCAGAGCAATTCGACATTGATAATAACGATAATTTAGTGGCCCATAAAGGGCGACAACCCGGTTTAAAGCTTCGAAATAATGGAATGGATATATTGCTACAGGATTGGGGTAAAGAAATTTTTTCAGGAATTACAGATTGTTCTAAACTTTTGACTAAAGAGCATCAGAAATCTGTTCAAAAAATGTTAATTCGCATTAATAATCCTGATTTAACACCTTCGGCAATCATGCTCGAAGAAATGAAACAGAAAGAGTCAGGTTTCTTTGAATATATAGACAAGTTTAGTCATCAAAATAGGGAGCTATATCAAAGCAAGAGTATTGACAAGGATTATTTTCTTGAGCTACACGAGTTAGCAATATCTTCACACAAAAGACAACTGAAAATGGAATCTGAAGACGTGTTAAGTTTTGACAAATTCATTGAAGAATATTTTGCCGACGATGTATAAGATTGAAACTATATGCGCTTTAGCTACTGCTATTGGGCAAAGCGGTATTGGAGTGATTCGTGTCTCGGGACCATTGTCTAAAGTTATTGCTAACAAAGTACTAAATGTTGAACTCGAACCTAGAGTTGCCTACTATGGCTCTTTTTATGATGAAGAAAGTAATCAGACTGATAAAGGTATAGCCATTTTTTTTCCTGGGCCGCATTCTTATACCGGTGAAGATGTTTTAGAACTACAAGGACATGGTGGAACAAGTGTTTTGCGAAAGTTGTTAGAGACTGTTACTTTTTTTGGAGCTCGACTTTCAGAGCCAGGGGAGTTTACAAAGCGTGCGTTTTTAAACGGAAAGATGGACTTAGTTCAGGCAGAGGCGGTGCAAGACCTCATTCAGGCAAGTTCTGACAAATCAGCTCTCAGTGCAGTGAGGTCACTTTCTGGAGAATTTTCTGAAAAAATAAATCAACTACTGAGAGATTTGATTGATTTAAGAATTTTTGTTGAGGCCACTATCGACTTCTCTGATGAGGAGATTGATTTTTTGGAATCTCACGAAGCGTCAACAAAACTTGAAGTTTTAAAAACAGAGCTTCTTGATATACTTGATAGTGCAAACCAGGGAGCTATTTTGAGAGATGGTTTGCATATTGCAATTGCCGGCAAACCAAATGCAGGCAAGTCAAGTTTGCTTAATGCTCTAACCAAACAGCCCAGCGCAATTGTTACCGATATAGCTGGAACGACACGCGATGTATTAAAAGAAACTATACATGTTGACGGGATGCCGTTACATATTATCGATACTGCAGGTCTTCACAAAAGTGATAATATCATTGAGCAAGAGGGTATCCGGAGAGCGCATGCTGAAATTAATAATGCTGACGTTGTATTGTTGGTTTATGAAGCAAAGGACTCATCAGCTGACCTTTCTATCTTGCCAGACGTCATGATGGGTAAGCCTATCATAGCTATTAGAAATAAGATTGATTTACTAAAGACTAAGGCCGAGGTAGGACAATTTGAAGGTCAAACAGAAATTAGCTTATCGGCTAAAACGGGGGATGGAATTGAGTTATTAAGACAAGCATTGTCAGATATTGCTGGTTATAACCCAGAAAGTGACAGTACTTTCCTTGCTCGCAAAAGGCATATACTAGCGATTGAATCAACCCTTATATCTATCAACAGTGCTGTTGGTCAACTTGAACTTGGAGCCAGTGAATTAGTTGCCGAAGATTTGCGTCAAGCAGGTATGTCACTTGGGATGATAACTGGCGAGTTTTCTTCGGACGATTTATTGGGTGAAATCTTCTCTTCTTTTTGTATTGGAAAATAGAAGAATATTTGAGCCGTAAGTTAATAAATTTATGGAAATTATATAGGGTAATTAATTAGGTCTATAATATTGATTTTACACACTATTTTTGGTTGTGTAATTATTGAAAGTATAGTGCATCAGGTTTTATTTTATAAATATTCAAAATTATAACTTGACGCAACATTTTGAGCCTGTATAATTTCTCGCTTTCACCGCTACAAAATGATCAATTTTGGGGTGGTAGTTCTTTAACAATTTATCAAGCAACTTGTGTGGGCACTCGTACAAGAAATTGTGCAGTGCACATAAAAAACAAAAGCAGATAAGCTTTTAAAAAAATTGAACTAATGGTTACTAAATGCCATGTGTTCTAAAAAGTCAAAGATTAAACTGAAGAGTTTGATCCTGGCTCAGATTG
>JGI24920J38491_100495_pt1 | contig 33477 bp, 30 predicted proteins | sample LinPFosmplate8_FD_38491 | JGI IMG/M metagenome (IMG submission 38491)
TCGAGCTCGGTACCCGGGGATCCCACCTCATAGGTGAATTCCACTTCCTGCCCATCGCGACGGGCTTTCTCCCTTAGGACCGGCTGGCGAAAGGCAATCCATACTCCCGCCTGGGTCTCATATGAATTAATGTCATGACGCTCTGAAGCGTGTCCCATAGGAAGGACATAATCCGCAAAGAATGCGGTCTCATTCCAGGTCGGTGTTAGTGCAACATGGCAGCCGATTTTTTCTTCATCCGACAGCATTTCGATCCAGGTGAAGCCATCCGGATACGTCCACACCGGGTTGAACACACGTGTGAAATACATATCCAAGGATCCGCGGTTATCCTTCAGCAGGTGGGGCAGGATTTCGCTCATTTCATAATGAGACAATGTGTATTCCTTTGGCCAGTTCAATTCATTCCATGCATCCGGGTCGGGGGGTGAATCAAAAAAGGTGGGATGAAACTTATTCCAGGCACTTGGTGAAGTTCCCCCTTCCGTGCCCACAGAACCGGTGAGAACATTGAGTAAATGCAGTGTCCGGGCCACCTGCCATCCGCCGAGATTTCCAATGGAAGCCCCGCGCCAGACATGGCTGGACAGTTTACTCCCAGCCTTTCCAACTAATCGTGCAACACGAACAATTTGTTCAGGATCGATTTGGGCTTCTTGCGCCGCAAATTCGGGTGTGTACTCCGCCCACTCTTCACTTAAACGTTTGATGAATTGGTCAAACTCCACTGGATCTTCCGGATGAAGATTCTTGAGATACTCATCCCAGTTCACCCAATTTTCAATATAATATCGGTCGTATAACCCATCATCTAAAATAATCTTAGCTATGGCCAGGAATACGGCTGTTTCACTTCCGGGATAGGTGGGCATCCATTCATCTGCCATGGATGCAGTATTAGATAGGCGCGGATCCACAACGATCAGCTTGGCACCTTTCATCATCCCTTCCATAATCCGTTGGGCATGGGGATTAAAGTAATGTCCTGTTTCCAAATGAGAAGACGCCAGCAAAATCACTTCCGCATTGGTGTGGTCCGGGCTGGGACGATCATACTTATGCCAAAGGGCATAACCAGTCCGGGCACCAGCAGAGCAAATATTGGTATGAGAATTGTGACCATCCACACCCCATGCTTTCAGCACACGTTCTGCATAGCCTTCATGTCCAGGTCGACCCACATGATATACTACACCATCTTTACGTTTGCGAATGGATGCAGCAATTTTTTCGGAAATCTCATCCAATACCTGGTCCCAAGTAATTCGATTCCATTGGCCCGATCCCCGTTCTCCTTTTCGTTTTAACGGATAAAGGATCCGTTCCGTATCATTGATCTGGTTGATCGTTGCCGGACCTTTGGCACAATTTCGTCCGCGGCTGCCCGGATGGTGAGGATTCCCTTCGAACTTCCGGACTTCATTGGAATCTTTATCAATATAGGCCAGCAAGCCGCAGGCCGATTCACAATTGAAGCAAGTGGTTGGGATGATTGAATAATGGCGTTCCTTTTTTTCCGGCCAGGCCAGTGAATCCAATTCCATAAAATCGTTCCATTGGCTTGGGTCTGGGTATTTGTACAATTTCCTTGGCCCTTCCATGATAAATTCTTCGGACCAATCCGGTCGATCTGATATTTTGGGTATAAGCCTTAATGATTCTGAAAATGTTTCAATCCAACTACGTTTCATTTTTCTAACTCAATGGTATCATTTGCGGCACGCGTATTCGTACAAATTCTGTTAAAAATATACCCACCAGCGCCATTCCCCCGGCAATAAGAGTCATGGTATCAGCATACGTATTTATCATTAAGATTGGAGCAATGCTTCCAAAAACAATCCCAGCCCAGAAATACTTGGAATAGTATCCTTTTGTCATGAGATGAATTGCTTTCCTGGAGTCGGGTGTATCATGGGGCATCAAAATTTCTTTTGCTATAATGCACATATTCAGAATAATTCCCAAAAAAAGAACATTCGCCATCCATGTAGATGTTTCTGGCGCAATCACTATCATGGTTACAGAGCCAGCCATAACCGCATGAACTAGCATGTGCAATGCAGAAAGTACAGTTGATTGCCATAAGTCTCGACCCCTTGCCTGTCCAAACAGGAATGCCGTGTAGACCGCACCCAATATAGCCAGCATAGCCCCAGGAATCATCAGCCAGGATAATCCCCACCCAAAATAAGAATCGAATAGTTTAACTGTAATCAACCCGCCAAACCCCATAATGATATAGGCGCCGCGGACCAGCCACGATTTCCATTGGGGACGTAATAATACATAAAGGAATCGGTCCGGTCTATCTAAATCTTTGACTAACAATGCGCCAGTGATACCCATAAATACCAGCGATGTGAGCAGACCATTCATTTCCGATGCTGCATTAATCCCGCCGTTCAGCCAGATCCATACAGCCATCATGAGAAAAGTCCCCGTGGCAATGGCTTTGGTCCAGACATAGGCTGTAACTTCCCAACCCCAGAGCACACCTTTGCTTGGAGCGTCATACACACGGCGGGCTTCCTGCGTCTCTATATCCTGTTTAATTTCTTGCGCTACATTATCAATGGCTCGCTGATCAATGGGTTTCCCAGTCCGGGCTGAAGTTTCCATTGCTAACTGAATAAGTAGGTTTTCTGAGTCTGAATCAGCGACACGTTGCTCAGCATATTTTGCGAAATGCCCCACACCCGATGATTGTTCTGACCATAAATATTTTTCTTCCTGGTTTGTAGCGTTTGGATCCAGCATTTCTGCAGAACCTTTTACATAATACAAATTGGGGGCGGTTAACTTTTCCGGTTTTCGAGTCATGGTCTCTTCATTTGCCACCAATTGGGAAATCTTGGATTCCTGATCATCAAGATCGCCGGATACAATGGCTTCAACAGGGCAGACAATTACGCAGGCCGGTTCATATCCACCATCAAGACGATGGGCACAGTAATTACACTTTGCTGCCGTATGTGTATCAGGATCAATATAAAGGGCATCATAGGGGCAAGCCTGCATACAGGATTTACAACCAATGCAACGGTCATTATCAAAATCCACGATGCCATCTGCACGGGTGTAAAGAGCAGTGGTGGGGCAAATTTCCACACAGGGCGCATCGGCACAATGATTGCAACGATGAACAGAAAATTCCCGAGTGTTATTGGGAAATTCACCTTTTTCAATGTATTTCACATGGGTACGATTCACACCGATTGGGATATCGTGTTCGCTTTTACAGGCCACAGTACAAGCATGGCAGCCGATGCACAATCGATTATCTATAACAAAGCCGTAATTCATGTAATTTTATTCGAAGGTCTATGGAAAAGTAACAAATCAAACTGTAAATTTTTTACTTTTCTATTATCAAAAATTATATTTCAGTAGATTTTAACGATCAAGCTGAATACTTTTTAAATATAAATAAATGAAAATATTTGATGTTAAGAGTAACCAAATAATAAAATAATAATGGAATCACTGATAAAAAAAATGAAAATGTTTGCAGAACGGAATTTCCCAGTAGAGGAAGTTTCTTCTTACTTAATTGACTTAGATATCCCCCAAAAAAGGTTGGGAAAATATTGTCATTTTAATAACGGGTTCTATACGCGAAACCTTGTACATAAGGAACAGGATTTCGAAATATTAGTTGTTTGCTGGCCTGCCGAGCAAGCGGCGCCTATTCATGGTCACGAAGGTGAAAAATGCTGGGCTAGAGTTCAAAGTGGTACGCTTCAAATTTGTAATTATCAACAAAAGTCTTTAAATCCGCTCTTACTTAAAAGGGTAGAAAAAGTACTGGGCGGTCCTAACTATTTGGATGGACCAGCAGATATTCACTCTGTAGAAAATCTTTCCAGTGACTATGCAATTAGCTTACATATCTATGCCAAACCTTTCGACAGCTGTGATGTTTACAATTTAAAAGATAACAAGATAGATCGTTTAAAAATGCAGTATTACAGCAAGTTTGGATATCTGTGTTGAGGCGTGCAGCAATGAAAGGTAATCTAAAGAATTCATCAGGATTACTCAGATAATTAAAATCCTTCCTCCTAGTTTTTTACTAAAGATCTAACTTTTCAATTCGCCGCTGGTGGCGGCCTCCTGCAAATGGCTCATGAAGCCACAAATCGATAACATCATAAATTTCTTTAGCTGTCATAAAGCGCGCTCCAAAAGATAAGACATTAGCATTGTTGTGTTCACGGGATAGTTTCACAATTTCTTCAGGACCATTATAAAATACCGCCGCGCGAACACCTTTAATTCTATTTGCTGCCATTGCTTCTCCCTGGCCAGACCCCCCAAGTATTATGCCGCGGCTATCATCTTCTGCAGCTACAGCTTTGGCACAGGGAAAAATAAAATCGGGGTAGTCATCCAACGGATCGTGATCATGAGCTCCGTGATCCATAACATCATATCCTTTATCGATGAGATAAATCTTGATTGAATTTTTCAGTTTGAGTCCGGCGTGGTCTGTGGCCAGATGTATTCTCATAACAATGCTGTTAAATGATCTCTGACTTTTTTCTCAACTTGAGCAGCGGTAAAGCCAAATTCCTTGGCCAAATCTTTGTACGGAGCCGATGCGCCAAAATGATCAATACCAACGGCTAACCCGTTTGAACCGATGTATTTTTCCCAGCCGTGGGTTATACCGGCCTCCATTGAAATCTTCATGCAACCTCGCTCAGGTATTATTTGGGTTTTATATTCAGGCGATTGCTGGTCAAATATTTCTAGGCAGGGCATACTTACTACCCGGATACGTTTATCATTCATTAAATCCGCCACTTCCAGCGCAAGACTCACCTCAGAACCAGTAGCAAGAAATATTAATTCCGGATGCTCGGCACTATCTTTGACAACGTAGCCCCCTTTTTGCACTCCGGCTACTATTGTGTCAATATGTAATTCACTCACAGGTACACCTTGCCTTGTAAGGAGCAAAGCACTAGGGGTATGCGTTGTTTGCAAGGCTAGTTGAAAGCATGCAGCAGTTTCCTGCGCATCAGCAGGTCGAAGTACGTGAAAATTAGGTATGGCCCGCAGGGCCATCGCATGCTCGATAGGCTGGTGCGTAGGACCATCTTCACCAACGTAGAAAGAATCATGAGTAAATTCATGAATTACTTGTAAATGTTGAATTGCTGCCAACCGTAGCGCAGGGCGTTCATAATCAGCAAACACAAGGAAAGTACCGCCAAATGGTATTAAACCGCCATGCAGCGCAATACCATTTATTATGGCTGCCATGGGAAACTCGCGAACTCCAAAAGCAAAATTTCTTCCACGACGATTCTCCTTAAGAAAATCTCCATAATTTGCCGCAAAATTTCCCGTATAGTTTGATGGTTCTAAATCCGCTGAACCACCAACCAGATTAGGCAACTGCGGTGCAAAAAAGTCCAATGTAGCACCAAAAGCCTTGCGTGTCGCCAATACTGTACCTTTTTCAAATTCAGGCAATGCCAGATCTGGTAATTCTTGTTCTATACATAAGAGCCATAGTTTATCAACATCTTCATTGAGTCTTGCGGTTTCGACATTTTTTACCCAAGCCTCAACTTCATTCCTTAACGTATCAAAACGGTATTGAAAATGGTTAATTACTTCTGCAGGTAAATAGAATTTTTCATTCGGTAAACCTAATTTTTCTTTCGTCCCATCAATTTCTTCCTGCGGTAGGGGCGCCCCATGAGTTTCATGATTACCTTCCATTTCAGCTGCCCCATGTGCCATAATTGTTTCACCAATTATAATGCTTGGTCGGTTCACTACCTGTGCTTTTTCAATAGCTGATCTGATCTGTTTGTGATCATGACCATTGATACGCTGAACATGCCAACCATAGCCTTCAAAAATGATTCCATAATCAGCAGAATCGGAGCGCTGTGTAATTCCTGAAATTTGTGCCTTATTAGAATCATAAAATATTATAATCTTGGATAATCCCCAATGTCCAGCCAAGGCTGCCGCACCCGTAGAAACCGGTTCCTGCAAATCACCATCACTAACCAGGATATAATTAAAATGACCAATAATATCATCAGCATCATCATTATAGTTTGTAAACATTTCACGTAATTTTGATTCCGCGACTGCCATGCCAATTCCCATACCCATACCTTGTCCAAGCGGTCCGGTAGTGGCTTCAACACCATTTATTTCAACTTCCGGATGACCTGGCGTTTTACTGTGCAATTGTCTGAATCTTCGCAGGTCGTCAATATTGAGCCAACCAATCAGGGTTAATAACACATAAAGCAATGCTGATTCATGACCTGCTGAAAGAACAAAGCGGTCACGCTTGAACCAGTCCGAATCATTTGGATCAAAATTCAAATATTCCGCAAATAAAATATAGGCGAAATCCGCAGAGGACATTGGACCACCAGTATGGCCTGAGTTTGCATTCCGAACTGTATCCATTATCAGGCCTTTAATCACTGCCAAAGAAAATTGATCTTTATCATCCTTTGACCAATCGTAAAAAGAGCTTATATCTTTATAGGTCGGCACAATTAAACCAAATACTAAATTGCATAGAAATCTTTTATTGTTTGTGTGGGGTCTTGCGTACCAAAAACTGCTGAACCAGCCACCAGCACATCACCACCAGCAGTAACTATTTTTCTGGCATTATTCAATTTTACACCACCATCTACTTCAATAATAACCCCGTCAAGACAAAGCTCATTCAGCCTGGCTTTTAGTTCCGCGATCCTATCTGTGGATCCCGGGAGATAACCTTGCCCGCCGAAGCCCGGATCCACGCTCATGATAAGGACCAAATCAACTTGATCAAGGTATGGTTCTATTGCACTGAGTGGTGTCCCTGGTTTTAGCGAGATACCAACTTGCTTACCAGCTGATCTAATTAAATCAATGACTGCAGGCGGATCATCCGTTGCCTCAACATGAAAGGTAATTCCATCCGCGCCAGCGCGAGCGAATGGTTCTACAAGTTTCTCCGGTTCAATAACCATCATATGCACATCCAAGAACTTATCCGTATAAGGTCTTAAAGATTGTACAACAGGGGGACCTATTGTAAGGTTAGGCACGAACTGATTATCCATCACATCAATGTGAATCCAATGCGCGCCACCATCTTTACAATAATCCAATGCAATACGTAAATCACCAAAGTCAGCAGATAAAATTGATGGTGCTAGTTTGAATGAATTGGAAGTCATTTAGAGGTTGAGTTTAACAAATGGCAATAGCTTGAACAAATTAGAATACGATGGTATTAATAAAATAATCAATAGATTATGGCTTAATCAGTTGCGATTTAGTCTTCTGCCGGATCCGGAGATGAATTATTAATTAATGATGATTTCTTATTCATACCAATTACCCAACCACCTGGCGAAAGACACGTTTAAAGTTTTCTCCCAGTATTTTTTTAATATTTTCTTCTGTATATCCTCTTTCAAACAATTTCTTCGTAATAGCAGGTGTTTTTGAACAGTCCTCAATTCCCCGTGGTAATACCTCTATACCATCAAAATCAGAACCAAGGCCCACATGATCAGGTCCAAGTAAGTTCACAATATAATCGATATGATCAATTAATTGGTCTATTGATGGTGCAACTGCAGCGAGATCTTTATCAATAATTTCCTGGCTCTTATACCAGTAATCATCACTTTCATCACCATACAGAACCTTTAAGGAATCCAGTGCATGTTTATGTTTTTCCCGTACTTGATTAGCACGTTTCTCAAACGTACTATCAATATAAGCAGGATAATAATTAACAAATACGACACCACCATTTTCTTTGATGGCCAATAGTTGTGCATCATTTAAATTCCGAAAATGGGGACAAATATTATATACTGAAGAGTGGGATGCTATGATGGGATGGGCAGTAGTTTCAAGAATGTCATAAAATGTTTTTTCGCCGCAATGGGATACATCGATGATTACGCCAAGTTCATCGCATTTCTTGATAACATCTTTTCCAAATTCTGTCAGACCTTGAAATGGTAATAATTTTTCCGATGTCTCATCTTCTGCTGATGTTGCCCAGTCAGTTGAATTATTCCAGGTGATCCCTAAATAACGCATCCCACGATCGTAGAAATGCTGCAATTTATCCAGGCTATTTTCTAGGGGGTGTCCGCCCTCTACGCCTATCATTGCAGATATTTTTCCTTGGGCATCATTTACTAATAAATCATTAAATGTCATTGGTATGGCTATTTTGTCAGGTGCGCGGGTACATATATTTTCCAGCGCATCAATCATTTTATTCGCTTGATCATAAGAACCAACTGGTACATACTCATCTGGGTTAACCCAGATGACAAATACTTCTAAATCAATACCTCCCTCTTGTAAACGGGGCAGATCTGTATGGCCTTTATCCGATCTAATTAAAATATCATCGCCGTTAAGAACACGACCTAGGACATCATTATGGGTATCGGCCACATACGATTCGTAATGAAAGGCCATTTGATCATGCTGACAGGCAAAAACAATGAAAATACCAATGATTAATATTCTGAAATTATTCAAGCGTATTAGTTATCTTGTCAAGTCTATAGTGATTGTGTCCGTCCACCATCAACAGGTAGGTTAATACCATTAATGTAAGCTGCCTGGGTAGCAGCTAAGAAAACAACGGCAGCTGCGGTTTCATCAGGATCAGCAAATCTACCTGCTGGGACAGAATCTTCCAATGCCTGGGTAACTTCAGCGATGGATTGGCCTTTCTTTTCCGCAATATTTTTTATAAAAGACCGTAATCGAGCGGTATCAGTAAAACCAGGTAAAATATTATTTACAGTTATTCCAAATCTACCCACTTCAGCTGCCAGAGTTTTTGCCCAACTGGCTACAGCACCGCGAATTGTATTTGAAACACCCAAATCAGGGATCGGCTGTTTAACGGAAGTGGAAATAATATTGATTATTCGGCCATAAGATACTGCTTTCATTCCTGGGATTAATGCCTTTGCCAAATTGTGGTTATTGATTAAATGTCTTTTGAAGCCTTCTATATATTCTTCAGAAACAGCATCCAAAACCGGACCTGGCGCTGGTCCACCCGTATTATTTACCAAAATGTGAATGGGGCTATTTTCATTTATAAAATCTGTTACTTTATCAATAAGGACATCCGAGGAATCGAAATCTGCGCAGATAAAACTGTGAGCTTGTTTATCATTGGCTTCTAATTCACTAATAACCAATTGCAAACTGTCCTCATTCCTAGCTGCTAGTGTTATGGAAGCACCGCATGCAGCTAATCGTAAAGCAGTTGCTTTACCAATACCTTGCGTACTACCACATACAAGAGCCCTTTTTCCTTTTAAGTCTATGTTCATTTTTTAACCACCTGTAGTTATTCTAGTCCCATTCAAAGCCGTTTACTTTTTTTGAAGTAATATCTATTTCCACAGAATTATAATCATCCAGCGATTCTATAAAATAATATAATACCTTGTATTTTTGAGAATCAGCTACCCAAACAGAATCGGGCAATCCTAAGATTCCAAATACTTCTGTTTCTTTTGGTTCTTCTTTTAAAAATTCCCAAACATCGTACTGTGTAAGCATGCCCCTGGATAGTGGAGATGAAACATCCAGAGTCGTGTGAGATAATTTTGTTGGAGTCGGCGGAAGTGGCGCTGGCGGCTTCGTGCAGGATATTGTTAACATAAGGACAAGAATATAACAGAATCGCATACCCTAAAATACAGTTTGGATTAGGTTGAATCAACTGCAGGAATAGTTACGTTTTGCGATTATTGGTGTTATTTCGTCTGTAAATTGCGTGAAAAAAAGGATACAAATGAATAAAGATAGATTTTATTCCGATAATGATTTTTTAAACAGTCCTGATGGCAGAACTATCAGAATTCTCTCAGAATACTTTGGCCCTTTTCAGCGCTTAAGAAAAAATAACATCAAGGACACCATCGTATTTTTTGGGTCAGCCAGATTAAAGTCAAGATCCCAAGCGAAAAATGCCCTTACCAACAAGTCCAAAAATATTACTACTACTAAATTCGCAGAGCTGAAACGTGACTTGGAAATGAGCAATTATTATGAAGCGGCGCGGGAATTAGCATTTAAACTCACGAAATGGAGTAAAGGATTAAAAAACCAGAAAAGACGATTTATCGTTACATCTGGAGGCGGACCTGGAATAATGGAAGCTGCGAACAGGGGTGCCAAGGAAGCAAAAGGACTCACCCTTGGTCTAGGCATAACCTTACCTAAAGAACAACAGTTGAATCAATATATTCCAAAGGATCTAGGCCTTATTTTTCATTATTTCTTTATGCGTAAATTTTGGTTTTTATATCAGGCAAAGGCTATGGTCATTTGGCCTGGAGGTTACGGCACCATGGATGAATTGATGGAATCACTTACCTTGATTCAATGCAAAAAGCTGCGTAAAAAGATTCCCATAGTATTGTATGACACCGAATTTTGGAATAATGTAATTAATTGGAATTATTTGGTTGATAAAGGTGTTATTTCAAAAAGTGATTTGAATCTTTTTCAGTTTTGTGATACTGTGTCAGAAGCATTCAACTTTCTGACAGAAAATATAACAAAAACACACATTCAGGGTCCTAATTTTTAGATTATTAATTTAAATCTAATCTTCTCTTTCCGGGACCGGATCGCAACCAAAATCACCCCAGGGATGGCACTTACTGATACGCTTTATTCCTAGCCACAAACCCTTAAATGGTCCCCAAATTTTTAGCGCTTTAATTATATAATGAGAACATGTAGGATCAAACCGGCAGGATCCTGGAAATAATGGTGAGATTACAATCTGATATATTTTAATCGGCAAAATCAGAATAAATGTTATTATAGTACGGCATATCTCAAGCATATTCACATCCTGATTTATTTGATCCCATTGATAAATCCTAAAATATCCTGTTAAATAACAATAAAATACAATTATTTGTAGAACATCCGAGACAATAACAGACCATTTATTTACTTGCTAAAACACAGTATATAAACTAAAATAGACCGACCAGTCGGTTTAGTTTATGGATGTTAGTAAACAAGATTTAAGAAAAAACCAAATTTTGGAGGCCGCCATGGAAGTAATCACCCGGCATGGATATGAGAATAGCCGTATGGATGATGTGGTGAAATCTTCAAATATGAGTAAGGGTGCTATCTATTGGTATTATAATAGCAAAAAAGATATTTATCTCGATCTTGTAAACTACTGGGTGTTACGCTATAGTGATATGGTTAGCAAAATCTTGGAAAAAGATCAAAAAGCTTCTCTCCAGCTGAAAAAAATATTTAGCTATTTTATTGATGAATATGAAAAGGACCCTGAGCCATTTAAAGCTTTGACTGAATTCTGGTCTATGGCGCAAAAGGACAAGGATTTTCGTAAAAAACTACAAAAAGTATATGGCGCCTTTTTGGACGTTATCGAATCAATAATTTCTAATGGGAAAAAATCAGGTGAATTCAAAAACCTGGACACCCGCATTGCCGCTCTATCAATTATGATGAATATTGAAACAATCAATTGGTTTACTCTTTTTGATGAACACGGTGTCAGCGCCAGGGAATATTTTAACACACTAACAGATTTCATTCTTTCAGGACTATTAAAAAAATAGGGAGATTTTTGGATATGGAACAACCAATACAAATCACTAAAACTGGCGGTAGATTTTTAATTACACCTATCACCGATACAAATATTTTTACCCGGGAAGATTTCACAGAGGAACAACATGAAATCCAAGAAATGGTTCAAGGTTTTTGTACAGAACACATCGCTCCGGTTAAGGAAGAATTAGAAAAAAAGGACAAAGATTTAACCTTTAGCTTATTGCGAAAAATCGCTGAACTTGGATTGCTTGGTATTGCTGTTCCAGAAGAATATGGCGGTATGGAATTAGATAAAATAACAGGAGCAATAGTTGCCGAAGCATCCTCTTATTCTGAATGCTCATCTTTTGTTGTTACCTGGTCGACAAATTTAGGTATCGGATCATTGCCAATTGTATGGTTTGGCACTCCTGAGCAAAAAGAAAAATATTTACCAAGATTAATTGATGGTACATGTATTGGTGCTTACGGTTTAACTGAACCATCAGCTGGCTCAGATGCGCTTTCTGCAAAAACGACTGCTGTACTTTCTGAAGATGGGAAGCACTACATTTTAAATGGAGAAAAGATTTTTATCACCAACGGGGGCTGGGCGGATGTCTTTACTGTATTCGCGAAAGTAGATGGCGAAAAATTTACCGCCTTTATTGTTGAAAGAGATACGCCGGGGTTTACACAGGGTCCTGAATATGATAAAATGGGCATGAGGGGGTCATCAACAACATCATTGATTTTTCAAAACGCTGAGGTACCTGTTGAAAACCTTCTTTACGAAGTGGGCAAAGGACACCGCATCGCCTTTAATGTATTGAATATGGGTCGTTTTAAGATGTCTGCTGCATTGCTTGGCGGCTCAAAGTTAACTACGAGTGCCTCTATTGAATATATTCTGGAAAGGCGTCAATTCGGTAAGGCAATTGCACACTTTGATACTACTATTGGAAAAGTAGCCGATATGGTCGTTGAGACATTTTCCGCTGATTGTATGACCTACAGAACGGTCGGCATGATTCAGGATGCAGTTGATGAGCTTGATAATACAGATCCCAACTATTATATCATGATGGGTGAAGCCATGGAAAAATATGCTATTGAAAGCTCCATGGCCAAGGTGTATTGTAGTGAACTAAACGGCAAGGTCATTGATAGCGGATTACAAATGATGGGTGGCTATGGATTCATAGAAGAATACACCATGGCAACGTTATACCGTGATTGCCGGATCGATCGCATCTGGGAAGGTACAAACGAAATAAATAGACAAATTATTACCGGTTACATAATGAAAAAGGCACTGATGGAAGAACTGCCAATTCAAGGTGCAATTAGGGAAATTGAACAATATATGAATAATGGTAACCTAGAGACAGATAGCGAAATCTTGCTTGCTGAAAGCAATGTAGTTGAGACTAGCAAAAGACTTGCCCTATTTTTACTGAATGAAGGTATCTGCGAATTCGGCCAAGATCTAAAGCACCAGCAACAGATTGCTGATATCCTAGCTAATATTTTCATAGATATTTATGTAGCTGAAAGTACTGTTTTGCGAGCAAAGAAAATGCTCGGGAATCCAACAAGTCCCCCAAGTGTTGAAACTGTTGCAAAAATATTTGTGGCAGAAATGGCCCAGCGGATGGTGCAGCTCGCTGAAACAGCATTAAAAGGTATTTATAATGGTGATTTATCACCACTGATGCATGAAAACCTTAATGCGTTTCGTTCACGAATGTATTTGCCGACCAATACTATTGGATTGAAAAGAGAAATTGCAGCATATGCATATTCCAAAAAAAGCTATCCATACTAGGAGAAAAATATGAGTAATAAATCAGTAATTATTGATGGTGTCCGATCACCGATTGGTTCGAAAAATGGTAAAATGATTGGCATGCGTCCTGATGACATTGCAGCGCAAGTTGTCAAAGGCCTATTAGAACGAAATAAAGAAATAAAGAATGAAGAGGTAGAAGATGTAGTCGTCGGCTGCGCTTTCCCTGAAGGTCCTCAGGGTATGTTGATTGGTCGTAGTGTTGCCATATTAGCTGGTTTACCAGTATCAACAGCAGGAAAAGTTGTTAATAGGTTTTGTGGCTCTTCCATGGATGCACTGCATCAAATCTCTACCGCCATCGAAAGTGGTGACATTGACGTTGGTATTGCCGCCGGTGTGGAAGATATGTTTTCTGTACCGCAAGGTGGCTTCGCTCCTGATTTCCATCCTGAACTCGCTGAACAGGAATACTACATTGGCATGGGTGAAGGCGCTGAGATATTGGCCGAGAAGGGCAATATTTCCCGGGGAGACCAGGAAGAGTTTGCCATCAATTCCCATAAAAAAGCTTTGGCCGCAATTACAGATGGGAAGTTTGATAATGAATTGATCTCTATCGATAAATATGGTGAATGTACTATTGATACAGATGAGGGTCCCCGAGAACCAGATGTTGATAAGATCAAAAGCTTGAATCCAGCTTTCATTGAAAATGGCACCGTAACGGCAGCCACAAGTAGTCCATTTTCAATTGGCGCAGCGGCTCTCTTGCTTACCAGTGATTCTTTTGCTGAAAAACGCGGGTTAAAAACACGGGCGGAAATTGTAAGTCGAGCTGTAGCTGGTGTCGATTGGCGATTATTTGGTACGGGTCCAATTCCAGCAACGGAAAAAGCCCTGAATAAGGCGGGTGTAACCATGAATGATGTAGAAACCATCGAATTAAACGAAGCATTCGCGGCCCAGTCACTTTATTGCATCAATGAAGGTAATTGGGATATTGAAAAGATTAATCTAAACGGTGGTGCAATTGCCCTAGGACATCCTCTAGGCTGTTCAGGAGCGCGTATTACAACCACCCTGATCAATGTAATGGAACAGAAAGGTACAAATCTGGGCCTGGCAACCATGTGTATTGGTACTGGTCAGGGAATTGCCACAATCATTAAAAGATGACTTAGTATGAAAATTAAAGAACCATTTAGTGCTGTTTCCCATGCTATCGGCGCAGTACTTGCCATATTGGCTTTAATCCTGTTGATCCGTGAATCTATTGACCCCATTAAACCTTGGCATATTGTAGCGTTTTCTGTTTTCGGTTCTGGAATGTTTCTTTTATATACAGCAAGTGCAATTTACCATTGGCTTCCTGTTGCTCCAAAATATGTAAAATGGCTGCAAACGATGGATCACGCCATGATTCATGTGCTCATCGCTTCAACTTATACTCCTGTATGTCTTATTCCTTTACGCGGAGTTTGGGGTTGGAGTTTATTAGGGATGATCTGGAGTTTGGCCATCTTTGGCATTCTGCTAAAGATCTTTTGGAAAAATCTGCCGGACTGGTTCTCAGTAACATTTTATATTTTTATGGGTTGGTTGTCAGTAATCGCTATTTGGCCCATGATCCAAACCCTGCAAATAGGTGCATTGGTCTGGATTTTTCTCGGCGGATTTTTCTATACTATTGGGGCGATCATCCATAGCCTAAAAAAACCAAATCCAATACCGAACGTTGTTGGCGCACACGAAATATTCCATTTATTTGTATTGCTTGGCAGCGCAGCACACTTCTGGGTCATGTACAACTACATCACGAAATTTTCTTAATATTAATCCGAGGATAATCTAATGAGTAATAAAATTGAAAAAGTGGCAGTTTTAGGAGCGGGTACTATGGGAGCTCAGATTGCTGGGCATCTAGCTAATGCTGGCATACCATCTTGTTTATTTGATATATCCCAGGAACTTGCTGAAAAAGGAGTAGGAATCCTTACGTCACTTAAACCAGCACCTTTATATAAACCAAAAAATATAGAGTTAATCGAAGCATGCAATTATGATCAACATCTTGAAAAAATAAAAGAGGTCGATTGGGTATTAGAAGCAGTTGCCGAGAATCTTGAAATAAAGCACAAAGTATATAACAATATAATGGACTTTATAAAAGATACGACAATAGTAAGCTCAAACACTTCAGGCATACCATTAGCAGATCTGACAGAAGTTATGTCAGAGGATGTAAAGACTAGATTTCTTATCACCCATTTTTTCAACCCGCCTCGATATATGCGTTTGTTAGAACTGGTTAAGGGACCAAATACGTCCGATGATGTTTATAATAATATGGCTTCTTTTGGGGAAAATATTCTTGGTAAAGGGATTGTACACGCTAAGGATACGCCAAATTTTGTTGGTAACCGTATTGGTGTCCACGGGGGAAATAATGCGGTTAGGCTGGCAATAGAAATGGGCCTCACTTGTGAGGAAGTTGATAAACTGACCGGGACAATTGTTGGCCGACCTAAAAGTGGAGTTTTCCGTACGACTGATATTGTCGGCTTAGATGTCCATGCCAGCGTTTCAGCTACCAGTTATAATAATCTACAAGATGATGAAGCACGCGATATATTGCAAGCTCCTGAAATCCTCAAAATATTAATTGATTCTGGCCGGCTTGGCCAAAAAACAAAAGCGGGCTTTTATAAAAAGACAGAAGATGGTATTCTATCTGTAGATCTCAAGACAGGTGAATACGGACCGCAGAAACGAGTAAGATTCGACGGATTTCGTCTGGCCAAGGATCGTCAAAGTGTGGGTGAGCGCTTAAAAGCGCTAGCATCAAGTGATGATAAAGCAGGTAAATATTTTTGGGAAATAACATCAGACTCCCTCATATATACTGCCAACCGCATTCCAGAAATCAGTGATAATATTGTCAATGTAGATAATGCTATGAAATGGGGTTATGGTTGGGAACTAGGTCCATTTGAAGCCTGGGATGCTATTGGTGTGGAACCTTCAGTGGACCGCATGACTACGGATGGTAAAAAAGTCCCACAATGGGTACTGGATATGCTCGAGTCAGGCCAAAAGAATTTCCTTTCTATAAAAAATGGCACTAAGAGTTATTTTGAAGTTGGCAGCAAATCTATGCAACCAGTGCAACAAAAGGATAAATCGCTAAACCTGGTGCTGCAAAAATCCGCCGGTAACCTTGTAAAGCGTGGTTGGAGTGCCAGTTTAGTTGATTTGGGTGATAGCGTTTTGTGTTGTGAATTTCACTCTGTGCTGCAATCAACATTGAACCCGATTGATGGATCCATGGTACAAACCTTTGTAGATGGTTTAGATCTTGTTGAATCTGGAAAATATAAGGCCATGGTTATTGGACACCAGGGATCAAACTTCTGTGCCGGAGCAAACTTAAACGGTATAATACAATATTGTGAAAACAACGATTATGATACCATAGGCGCCAGAACCAAAATACTACAAGATGTAACCCAGCGAGTTCGTTTCTGCGAGGCACCTATCGTAGCTGCACCATTTCATCTTGCTTTGGGTGGCGGATTTGAACTTGTAGCGCCCGCTGCGCACAGGGTTGCTCTTGGTGAATTATATATTGGTGCTGTAGAGGTTGGCGTTGGTTTGATTCCTGGTGCGGGTGGGAATTTGCGTCTAGTGCTTAATCTAATGGAGAATTCTGGAACAGGTGGACGAATTAACACATTCCAAATTACTCAGAAAGCATTTGAAACAATCGGGTTTGCCAAAGTTGCAACGAGCGCTGAAGAAGCAAAACATTTGGGATATCTCTTAAAAACGGATACAATAATACTTAATAACGATCATCGTATTTGGGCAGCCAAACAAAAAGCTCTTGAATTGGTTGATGACTATAAACCACCTAAATATAGAGACGATCTTAAACTCCCTGGTGCAGGTGGCAGAACTGCAATGGCTGCAGCTCTAAAAGGATTTAAGGTTCAGGGAAAGATATCGGATCATGATGAATTTATTGCAAATAAATTAGCTTACGTACTTACGGGCGGAGATAAAGCAGGACTCACAAAAGCAGTCGATGAACAATATCTCCTAGATATTGAAAGAGAAGCCTTTGTCTCATTGGCCGGGGAAAAACTTTCCCAGGACCGAATGCGTTTTATGCTCAAAACAGGGAGACCACTACGCAACTAAATATGGTTAATCGCCGCCATTTTCTTAAACAATTTGGAGCCTTTTCTTTAGCGTTTTCCGGGTTTGGACAGGTGTTAGGAAAAGCAGCGAATTTAAATGACCTTCTTGAACAAACTAATGGCCAAGGTTATGGACCGCTTCTAAAAGACCCCAATGGTATTCTTGACTTACCCAAAGGATTCTCCTATACAATCTTTTCAGAATATGGGGAGGAAATGGACGATGGTCTACTTGTACCTGCAGCCCATGACGGCATGGCCGTTTTTAATGGCTCAAATGGTAACCTCATAATTATTCGTAACCACGAACTACGTGGCGAAGCACACCTTGAAGGTGGTCCATTTGGCCCGAACCTTGAATTACTGTCGAAGGTTGATAAGAACCTAATATACGATACCGGTCAAAATGGGGTACCTGGTCAAGGAGGTACTACCACAATTATTTATGACCCAAGACAGCAACAGGTTGTCCGTCAATTCCTTAGTTTGGCAGGCACAATTATAAACTGTAGTGGAGGACCAACCCCATGGAAAAGTTGGATAAGCTGTGAAGAAACGGAAATGCAAGCTGGAGAAGATTGGAAGAAAGACCATGGTTATAATTTTGAAGTACCGGTGACTGAAAAGCCTGGATTGACCGAACCGGTACCTATCAAAGGAATGGGTCGTTTTTCACATGAAGCCGTAGCTATTGATCCAAGGACTGGCATTGCTTACCAGACAGAAGATGAAGGCAACGGCCTTATATATCGCTTTAAGCCAACGGTTACAGGATCATTACATAAAGGCGGCGTTTTACAGGCCATGGTGTTTAAATCTAATTCATCAATGGATACAAGAAATTGGAAAGAAACTAATGTTTTGAAAAAAGAATTATATGATATTGAATGGATTACACTACAAGACACAGATAATCCCGAAAATGACCTGAGATTTAGAGGGCATGAAGCTGGGGCGGCTATTTTTGCGCGTGGTGAAGGCATGTGGTATGATAATGGTAAAGTATATTTTACTTGTACTACAGGTGGAAAAAAGAAACTGGGGCAATTGTATGTTTATCACCTCAGCCCTTTTGAAGGCCAATCAGAGGAAGGAGAGAAACCAGGAAAACTTGAGCTCTTTTTAGAACCGCAAGATAGCGATGTTATGGATATGTTAGATAACCTAACCGTTGCGCCATGGGGCGATTTGATTATATGTGAAGATGGTCGTGGAACGGATTATTTACTTGGTGTAAGGCCAGATGGCGCACCATATAAATTGGCTAGGAATGCTTTGAATAGTAAAGAATTTGCGGGCTCGGTCTTCTCGCCAGATGGATCCATACTTTTTGTTAATATTCAATTACCAGGGCTAACCTTAGCAATCACTGGTCCCTGGCGAAGCTAAATTTCCCTTTCAAGCCGTTCTGTTAATAATTTGTTTATTTCAGTATAATAATTTTTCCTGATACTTTATCCGGATGGGATTATTAAAAATCCTCTTGCTATTATTATCTTCTTTTGGAATCATGTTTTCTTTTCTATCCTGGTTACAGAAATCAAATCTAATTGCCAACGATTTGGGTTTTTATAAAGGACTTTTTGCATTAATATTAGGATTGATTCTCTTTTTTGCGGTTCCAATCAGAATGAGTAAATAATGCAAGCACCACTAATAGTATATAACCACACCGAATACAAAGACTTACCATCTGAATTATATACGAAAGAAAAGTATAGACTGCAGGTGGAATTGTTGAAGATGCAAGAATGGATGATTAAAGAAAAGAAAAAGATAGCTATCGTTCTTGAGGGTCGTGATGCTGCTGGAAAAGGATCTACTATTAGGCGATTTATTCAACACATGATGCCCAAAAAGACAAGGGTTGTCGAATTAGGGGTTCCTACACGTAAACAGAATAGGAATTGGTTTAGTACCTATAAAAAGCACTTACCAAATGATGGGGAAATTGTATTCTTTGATCGCTCATGGTATTCTCGCGCTGTTATCCAACCCACAATGGGTTACTGTTCAAAAAGTCAGTACTACTATTTTACAAACAATGTTAATGATTGGGAAAAAAGATTAATTAATGATGGTTTAATATTATTCAAATTTTATTTATCTATATCACAAGAAACACAAAAGTATAGATTCTTCTTAAGACAAAGCAGTGAATTAAAATATTGGAAGGTTACGGACAATGATCTAAAAGCAATGGAACACTGGCATCTCTATACTCGCTACAAGGAACAAATGTTTGAACAAACCTCTACGGACCATGCTCCTTGGATTTTAATTAACAGTGACAACAAAATGATCGCCCGTTTAAACACCATGCGCTACGTATTGAAAAGAGTAAATTATGCAGACAAGAAAAAAGTGAAAGCTAAACGCTATTTTAAAGAACTTGAAGATTACCAGATCACAATAAAAGGCGTAAAGTTTGAAAATCTGACAAAAGAACAATACGAATTTCTTTTCAAGATTAAAGCACATGAATAAAATAATTTCACATAAGTTTTTTATATAATTAATCTATTTACATTGATTCTGTTTACAATTTGTTGATTTTTAAATACCGGTTCTAATAAATAATATCTTGTAACAAGTATAGAATTCACATCTAGAATAACTAATTCAATTACATTCTATTAATAATCAATTAATATTCTAATATTTTGGCTAACGATAGATATAATACTATTCTGAAGATTGTTGGTGCATTTTGCGCACTTTATTTATTCTTGGTAGGGATCAAGGGTCTTTCCATAGGTATCAAATACCTTGGCGGCGACTTTGCCAGAACTGTTATATCTACTACCAGCAATTCCTTCGTAGCATTATTTATTGGTATTATTTCAACAGCAATTTTTCAAAGTTCATCTACAACTACTTCGCTAATTGTTGGGATGGTAAGTGCTGGTGCATTGACATTATCAGGCGCCATCCCAATGATCATGGGTGCAAACATAGGTACCACAATAACTAATATGCTTGTATCAATGGGTCATATTAATAGAGGTAATGAATTCAAACGTGCTTTTGCAGCCGCAACAGTCCATGATTTTTTTAACGTGATGGCAGTTATAATACTATTCCCATTAGAAATGGCATTTGGGATTTTGGAAAAAAGCGCTACAGGTCTAGGAAATATGCTATTTGGTAAGGTTAGCACAGCTGAAGTATTTAATAGTCCAATAAAAACAGCAATCAAATGGGGAACGAACCATTTGGAGGCATTGAGTTCTGGTAACAATGTCCTGCTTATCATTTTTAGTGTTCTATTAACTTTCGCTATGCTTTTTGGTATTGTAAAGATATTAAGAAGCTTGATTTTAAATAAAGTGGAAAGTTTTTTTGATCAATATTTTTTCAGTTCAGCAATTACTGCATTTATCTTTGGTATAATTCTTACGATTCTAGTGCAGAGTTCATCTATTACAACTTCTACAATAATCCCTCTAGCCGGGGCAGGAATCTTGACGCTTCGACAAATATATCCGTTTACATTGGGAGCAAACATTGGTACAACAGTAACAGCGTTGCTGGCATCATTAACTCTTAATGTAACTGCAATGGTCGCAGCTTTTAGTCATCTGTTTTTTAACATTTTTGGTATAGTAATTATATATTTGAATCCGTTGTTACGAAATATTCCTATAAAACTTGCGGAATGGATCGCTAATGTGGCGTTAAAAAACAAGGCGCTACCAATCATTTATTTACTAATAATATTTTTTGGAATACCACTAATAATCATTATTCTAGGGAGTTAAACTATGTCAATATTTACAGATCTATTAAGTGTGTGGCGTAAAGAGGATCTACTTTCCCAGGCATGGGATGAATCATTACAAATGTTGGATCTATCGCATAATATGTTTAATAAAGCAGTAAAGAAATCAAAAAAGCAGGAAAACCTTTCTGTCTTGAAGCAGCTGAAAAACCGTGATAAAAAAATAAATTCCTTTCATCGGGAAGTCCGTAGAAAAATTATTACGCACTATTCACTTGAACAAAGTACCCATGATATAACTAGTTTAATGGTCCTGGTAAATATGATCGTAGATATTGAACGAATCGGTGACTATTCAAAAAATATTCTTGATCTGGCAATCAATTATCCAGATGCGCTAAATACGAAACATCTTCATAAAGATCTCTATGATATAGAAAAAGCTGTTAAAGAACGCTTTGATCATACAATAGATGCTGTTAAAACACAGGATGTAACAATCGCACGTAACTTACTGAAAGGTTTTAAAGAAAAAGTAACTGGGGCATCGGATAGAATAGTCAATAATATAATTGCAGGAGATCTTGAATTCGAATCCGGGTCAGAAGCAGCCGCAATAGCTTTATATGCGCGTTACCTTAAGCGTATTGGTAGCCATTTAAAAAATATAACTACGACAATCGTTAACCCTATTGATACAATTGGATATAAAGTGAAAAAATAACTGGCTGATTATTTGGGACTAATCGTTGTAATTCCAAAAGAAAAGGTTGACCCTTTTCCTTCAAGACTATCGACATATATGTTTGAACCATGGGCTTCAATTATATGTTTTGAAATGGCCAATCCCAAGCCAGTCCCCCCTTTTCTCCTATCCCTTGCTTTATCTGCCCGATAAAAACGCTCGAAAATTCGATTGATTGATTTTCTTGAAATGCCAATACCTGTGTCTATAATTGAAAAAACTAATTCGTTATCACGGCGTAAAACCTTTATTCTAATTTGTCCTTGATCTGTATATCTCATTGAATTGGATAATAAATTATCGATAACCTGTTCTAAGCGACCTTTATCGCCATAAACGAATAACTTTTTATCAGGTACCTCTAAATTAATCTTTATGTTTTTTTTATTACTATTTCTCTGCTGAGCATCTTTATATATATCTTTTAACAAATTATAAATATTGAAATAATCATAATTCATTTGTAATTCGCCAGTTTCAATCCTGGATATTTCCACCAGATCCGTAACTAATTCTTCTAATCGTTGTACATTTTCCAATGCCCTTTCAAGAAAACCAATATTTACATTTTCGTCCTTAATAGCACCTTCAAGGAGTGTTTCGATATAGCCAGATATTGATGAAATGGGCGTTTTTAACTCATGTGTAACATTCCCTAGAAATTCAGAACGTACTTTTTCCATGCGCTTGATACGTCTAAAATCTTGATCAAGTGTCATCGCCATTTGGTTCATATTCGTTGCCAAATCATCAATCTCTACCCCCCCAGTATTTATATTAATCCTGCGGCTTAAATCACCATTACTTATGTCATCTGCTGCTTGGGTAAGTTCTTGGATTGGATCAGTTAACCAATTTTTTAATAAGAACCAGGCTATAATAATAACGACAACCATAAAACCGATAATTAAATAATAAAATTCACGATAAATACTGGCTAGATCCTTAACTGATTTTAACGATTGTGCCAGACGCACATATTTGAATCCATGATGATTTTGGTTCACTTTTTTTGCAAAATAGATGAATTCAGTTTTTAAGGTATTACTATAACGGGTTGAAAACCCTTCCCCAAATTCCTGAGCAGCAAGGATTTCAGGTCGCTCAATATGATTATCCATTTGAGATAGTTGTTTACTTGGCAAATAAGATTCTCCAATCACTGTTCCATTAGCCGCTATTAATGTTACCCTTAAACTAGATGCATCAGAATATTCAGTAGCTAATCCCTGAAAGGTATCTTTTTTACTTAAATCGCTATAAACCAGAATTGTATTAGCATGGGATCGCAGTTTATCAAGTATACCTTCCTGGGCTTGGTCCAAGGCCAATGAATTTGTATATAGTATTGGTGTGATTATTCCTATTAATCCAATAGAAATAATGATTGCCAGTAATCTATACTGTATCCGTCTCACTATTTGATATAGTATTTAGTTTTAAAGCTTCGGGCGGAAGCGGTACCCAATACCTTTTACCGTTTCAATCCAATTTTTATACGGACCTAATTTTGATCGAATTCGGTTAATATGCACGTCAATGGTACGATCAACCACGAAAACATCATCTTCCCATATTCCTGAAAGGAGATCCTCCCGGGTAAATATGATATTTGGTTTACTCATGAAAAAGGCCAATAATTCAAACTCTTTACGAGGTAAGTGCAGTTCTTCTCCATCAAGTTGAGCTATATATGTAGAAGTATTTATTTCTAATTCACCGAAACAAATATTAGTACCCTTGGAATTAATTTGATCAATTCTACGGAATATTGCATTGATCCTGGCAATAAGCATTTTTGGGCTGAATGGCTTTCTAACGTAGTCATCACCACCTACTTCCAATCCCTTTACTTCATCAAATTCACGGTCCATTGCTGTAAGGAAAACAATTGGCAATGTATTTCCTTGCTCACGAATTTTACAACACACCTCATAGCCATCCTTACCCGGCATCATTATATCTAAAATTGCTAAATCCAGATCTTTGGAAAGTTTGTCCAACGCATCATTCCCATCTACAGCTTCTGTGATGGCAAAGCCTTCCTTTTCCAAGTTATACCTTAGTATTTCACGAATATCCGGCTCATCATCAACTATCAGTATATTTTTCATTACTTGGAATGTATTTTATGTAAGTAAATAAGTTTTAAATAAATAAAAAAATAATTAACCTTTGAAAATGCAGCCAGTTGTGCAGGTTTCACTGACAATAATTTTTTTCAATCCTGGAATCTGAGATTTAACTTTTTCCCAGATCCATTTAGCCAGGTTCTCGCTGGTAGGATTATCCAATCCTTTTATATCATTTAAAACCCTATGGTCCAATTGCTTAATCACAGGATCACAAATGGTTTTTATATCAGCAAAATCCATAATCCAGCCAATCTCTGGATTGACAGGGCCAGCTATATGAATTTCTATGTTGAATGTATGCCCGTGCATACGCCTGCATTTATGATCCTCTGGTACGTTGGGTAGATAGTGCGCTGAATCAAAAGAAAACTTTTTATATATTTCCATATCTAGCTCAAGGAATTTGTAAATATTTATGCGTTTGTAGGCTCAGACGCCATTCCGGGTGAGCACGACAGTAATGCATCGTTTGTTGAAGATTATCTTTATACTCAGGACCATCCATGGGCTGTAGTGAAAATACATCGAAATCTAAGTCCAAAAAGTTACTCGGATCTAACCCATCTTGAGGATAAACCATTTTTAATTCATCCCCTTTTGTTACTAATAATTCTGCTTCCTGCTTAGGGCTTACACAAATCCAATCAATGCCATCAGGCGGTATTAATGTCCCATTTGTTTCAATGGCTATCTCAACATGTCCTTTTTTAAGTGCCTCTACAAGTTTGTCATCCATTTGTAATAGTGGCTCTCCACCAGTGAAAACGACAAAAGGTTCATCAGCTCCATTCCAGAATGACAAAATATGGTTAGTCAAATTTTCTGGGCTATCAAATTTTCCACCACCAGGGCCATCTATCCCAACAAATTCTGTGTCACAAAAACGGCAAACAGCAGTTGCACGGTCTTCTTCCAGACCACTCCATAAATTACACCCAGCGAATCTGCAAAATACCGCTACTCGGCCTGTATAGGCACCCTCACCCTGGATGGTCAAATAGGTTTCTTTAATGCTATAAGTCACCGCTGAATTTCTGGATAATTTAATGGATCAACCGTACCCGCTTCCGCAAAGCCCTTCAAGCGTAGCTGGCAGGCATCGCATCTTCCACAGGGTTGACCCTTGTTGATCGGATCGTAGCAACTATGGGTTATGGAATAGTCCACACCCAAATCCATCCCAGCTTGTATAATTTCTGACTTCTTCATCTTAATAAGGGGTGTATGAATTTGCAGTTTCTCTTTTTCTTCTATTCCAGATTTTGTTGCTAACCTGCCCATTTTTTGAAAAGCCTTAATATATTTGGGCCGACAATCGGGATAGCCGCTATAATCCAAGGCATTAACACCGATAAATATATTGAACGCCTTTTTAACTTCTGCTAATGCCAGCGCATACGCTAAAAATATTGTATTTCTTGCGGGCACATAAGTTATGGGTATTTCTGAATTCATTTCATCGAGATCTCGATCTTTTGGAACATCCAAATTATTAGTAAGGGCAGATCCGCCAATGGAACTAAGATCAATTTTTGTGATGTGGTGGTTTTTTATGTTAAAATGTTCGGCTACATCTTTTGCACAAACAATCTCATAATCATGCCGCTGCCCATAATTGAACGATAGCGCTATAATTTCATAGTTCTGATCGAGTGCAATGGCTAATACAGTTGTCGAATCAAGGCCGCCACTAAGTAATACAATAGCTTTACTCATAATTTATTTTAACTAATTATAGGTAAATATTGGCAATAATTATTAATCAGAAACTATAAGCTAACTGTAATTGAAAATGAGAGAAGTCTTCTAATTGTTTAAACCTGTTTTCGGGGTTATCGTCCCCTTTGAAATAACTTACTGAGCCTTCGATAAACAAGTTGTCCATTACAGAATACTTGGCGCTAAACCCAGTCATGTGACCTTTTTCCTCCAGATTCACCAAAACATTATAGTTTAATTCCAAATTTTCATCAAAAAACGTTTCACTGCCGACAATTGATAAAGATCTATCAGATATCATGGCAAATGGTGTACCCATCCCTGGTATAAAATTATCAGCATTCAGTGTTGTCGAATCCATTGTTACCAAGTCAACAGTCTGCCCTACTGCATTTAATACATGGTTACCAATCAATTGTGCACCAATGGTAGATGACCTCACTGTACGGTATTCACACTGGATTACATGCTGTACATATTCTGCTTCGGTACTAAAGAATTGGAACCAGGATTCTTGAAAATCATTTTCGGTGATAAAGTATCCTACCTCGGCTCGTATGGTGATATCATCAATGAAAGTTACCATATTTAATCCAAATACTGATGTTGCGCGATAGCCAATTTTGGGGTCTATCTTTATAATATTAAACGTATCTATCCCTAAAAGACTGAAAGAACGGTCTCTACCATCAAAGTAAGATATTCCAATATCCGTTTCCCCAAGCGTTGTCTTTAACCTTAGACCGTATTCCATTGGATCTTCGATTTTTTCATAAGGTAAGGTTTCGTCAGTAGCATCACTTTTACTCGGTTCTGATATTTGGAACGGAAAATCCGGTTCATTAAATGGCATGCGGTTAGGCGTGTGATTTGGAATAATAACACCTTCCAGTTGCCAATCATCCCAATAAATAATCATGGCTGCTGATAATGATCCTATTTTTCTATCCGTTCCTGGTAAAAACATGAAATAATAATCGTAGGCATTTAGATTATCTGTAGGATTATTTCCATCGGCAACGCCCCAGGCATGGATCTGTTTACCAATTTTGACTTCTCCCCAATTAGGAAACCAAACCGCATACGCTTCTCGCGGATCAAATGCAGGCTTTTTTTCTCCCCAGCGATACTCTACAGCAGAATTCAACATGAAATCGAAATCACTCATTGTATAGCCGAGGTTTAACTCTGCCAGACGAAAAGGAAGATCCATTTGCGATTGATCTGAAATGCGAAACATGCCGGTAGGCTTCAATGACCCTGCAATGGATAATTGACCAAATAGTATTTTGCACGTTAGGATCAAAAAAATATAACGATTACGCATATTACGTCTATATATGCAGAAAATTAATTTCGAGGTAGACGTTTTAAATTCTTTTCTTGAAAAAGACTTTCGTCTAAACCAGAATCAACTTTTATATCACCCATGGTAAGTTTTGTGGAGTGATTTTTTTGAATGTCCTCAACAAAGATGTTACTAATCACATTGTATCCAGATAATGATTCAAATAGGAACATCTTTTTTTTCCTTAAGTTACCTCCCAAATCATATGATTCTTCTTTAATTGCAATTAGCGTTTCTTTTTCAACCCAGGTAATATGCTTTGAATATGTTGATTTTATCTCTGCATTAGGGACGACTTCTAAAACAAAGCATTCTTTACCATCTACTGTATCATCTTCTAATCGTTTATATTTGTTTTCTTCCAGTGTACGGCTAGTCATATCCTCAAAACTCAAGTCAGAACCCATAAATGAATCACCTTTTTTTGACGAAGATATCCGTCGAACTTTTTTAAATGCTGGAAGCCACATACGCATTTCATCTGCTTTGTCATCATGTTCGATTTTCAAGAATGCAACTCCCTTATCATCAGCGGGGTTCAAAAACCATAAGATCTGCTTCGAACCATTATTTATTGACTTTGATAAGATAGTAGAAGTCCTGGTTTTTCCTTTACTATTGGTCAATAGCATTGTTGTTTTGGACACAATATCCTGAGGTGCTTTTCTTTCATCGACCATTTTTGCTATAGCTATCCCATCTTGTGGATAAGTGGTAGAAAAAATAATTGTCAATAAAAAAATTGTTTTTATCATATTATTATTCCCCTAGCAATTTTTTCATAACCTTTTTCCGGCGTCCTGTGAGCTCCAATAAACTGGCCAGAATGGTAAGCGTGCCAAATGATGTTGAGAACATGGCAAACACCATCAATCCGCCCATATGTTGCAGCGGAATAAATTCCGAAAATAGCAATGCGCCGAAAGCCATATTTGACAATGCGTCTAAGATAATCGGATAACCTACCTCATCAATGACTCTATTACTTCGTGTTTCAATAGGTACTTTGGCGCGGGCTAGGCGACGATACTGAGATATATAGTGAATGGCAAAATCAACGCCCACACCAATGATAACGGACGATAGCAATGCAGTAACATGGTTCAGGTCTATTTTCAGAATTCCCATGAAACCAAAATTCAAGATTACGGCTGCAGATAATGGTATTACAGCCAAGATACCCCAACCAAGATGTCTAAAAAATATTGCTGCAATAAAGGTAATGACAACAATTGATACACAGATACTGATTACAGATGATTTAATTACCAATTCAACCATATCCCGCAGTACAACAAGCTGACCCGTAGCAGATATATCTTTATATTTCGTAAAGTTTTTATCAACAAACTGTTCGATATCACTTACAAAGAGTACACTACTTTTTGTAGAAATATTTTTTAAGACCGCTGTTACCAGTGCTTTCGAATAAACATAGTCAACCAGGGCGGTAAGGTCATCGGGATCACCTGACATGGAATACATTGTGTATAAGTTGTTCACTTTGGCTCGATCATCAGGTATTGTTTCGTATTCCGGATCATCATCCATTACAGTGCGGTGCATACGTTTAATTACATCAGCAATCGAAAACGTTATGGAAACACTAGGGTTCTTTTCAACATAATCCTGAAGTTGACTGATCTGTTGCAGCAATTCCGGGTCTTTCATATCTCCATTGATCAGAAATTCAAGATCCATAGCACCAAGCATTTTATTATCAAGAAACTCAAGACTATCTCTGATCTTATTTCCTTTCTCAAAAAAGGAAAACATATTTACTTCAGTGGTAACTAATTTGATGCCGTAAATCCCAACAGCCACTAGGAGCAATCCACCAATTAAAATGCTACGCGGCAACTTCATGATTTTACTGCCAAATTTATCAACAATGCGTTCCAGTGAGCCTGGTTTTCTAATAGCCCTGGAGTTCAAAGGCCAATCCTTCAGCATGATTAATGATGGCAGTAGCGTGGTGGATAGTATCCATGCCCAGGAAATACCGATAGCAATGGATACGCCATAACCGGTCATGTATTCTATCGGCGCAAACACCAGTGATAGAAATGCTGCTGCCGTGGTTAAACTGGTTAAAAAGATCGGCAGCATTAATGAATCAATACTTTGTTCAATTGCTGTTGCTTTATCGCCGGTGATTCGCAGTTTTTTGAAAAATTTTGTTAAAAAATGTACACTATCTGAGTTGGCTATTGTCATTAAAATGATCGGCATTGATGTGTTCATAATGGAAAAAACAAACCGATCCGATCCTGTTATACCTCTGATCCAACCCATGGACCCCATCATACCTATTAGTGAGAGAATAATTACAGAAAGTACCATAAATACCCCAGCAACGCTGCGTAGACTGGCCAGCAGTATTATCACCATCATAACCAATCCGATCCGCACTAAGAACATGGCATCAGCGCGCACCAAATTACTTACAATACCGACCAAATAAGGGGGGCCACCAAAATGCAGGTCGTACCCACTAAGTAATCTTTCTGCAGTGGCAACTATTTTTACTACAGAAGCCTGTTCGCTCGTTTTGCCATTCGGTATTACTACTATATTAAAGAAATCATCATTTTCAGCAATAACTCGCTTTTTCAATTCCGGATTTCTTATCAGGTAATCTTTGATGTCCGCAATTTCTTCCAAGGATAAATCTTTCGTACTGACCAAATCATCGATTAACAGAAAGCCATCTTCATTTTCCATTCTATTCAGATTTGTGAGACTGCGGATTTCCTCTACTTCCGGAAGTGCTTCCAGGGCTTTAGTAAAATCCCACAAATCGCTCATTGCTTTTTTTTGGAAGAGGTTTTGCCCTTCAGTTCCAAACGCTACAAAAATCAGATCTGTATTGCCAAATTCATCTTTTACTTCTTCCCACACCACTCTTGATTTAACTGATTTAGGGATCATTTTCATCATATCATCTTCAATGACAAAATGCTGCAGCCCAAAACCCATGATCAGCGTTATGATCAGAGCACTAGCAAGTGTACGTTTAGGATGGTGGATGGATTGACGGACAGCCCAATTTTTAAATTTGGTATTAATCATAAGTTAAAACAGCAAAAGTTGTTAATAATATTTGATTATCTTTAATCGAATAGAGCATATTAAAGAACTATATTCGGTCCAACCAATCAATTTCTTATACCTTTAAGATCCCAAATGCACTTTAATTTCTTTTGTAGATGAATATCGATTTACCAGATAAACAATATTTTAGTAAACCATTTATTATCTTGGCAAATGGACAATATCCTTCTCATCATGCGGCATTATATAAGTTGCAAACTGCCGGAACTATAATTTGTACAGATGGCAGTGGCAACAAATTATTAGAAAATGGATTAGCCCCTAATGTAATTATTGGTGATATGGATTCTACCACTATTGATCAAGACTCATTTAAAGGTCTTTATGTTAAAATTTCTGACCAAGATAATACGGATTTGGATAAAGCATTAGAATGGTGCCAGGTGAACAACCTTTCCCCACTTACTGTTCTGGGCACATCTCAACTTAGAGAAGATCATACTATAGGAAATCTTATACTATTAGTCAATTACAGTGATGAATTAGATATTAGTTTTGTGACAGATTATTTTACCATCACTTGCCATCACGGCAAACGGTCATTTACTTCATTTAAACAACAGTTAGTATCACTTCTACCAGTAGAAGATATAAAGTCTATTACGACGGAAGGTCTTGAATTCCCATTAATAGACGAACCATTTCCTCTTTCAAGTAGGGGTATAAGCAACCGTGCAATTGGCAAGCAATTTATCATATCTAGTTCTGGGAAAATCTGGGTATTCCGTTCCCATTCTGATTGAATATGCATTACCTAGACATTTTGGTACTTGGGGTTTATGCTGCAGCTCTGGTCATTATTGGTTTTATACGATCAGGTAGCAGTAGATCCAACTCGGAAGAATATCTGCTTATGGGCCGGCGCTTAAGTCTTCCCGGGTTTGTAGCTACACTGGTAACAACTTGGTATGGTGGTATTCTTGGACTTGGGGAGAATACATATTTATACGGTGTTCAAACATGGTTCATCTTTGCGCTGCCTTATTATGTCTTTGGTCTGATTTTTGCTTTGCTTCTGGCAAAACAAATATCCTTAGCAAAATTCGTTTCAATCCCAGATCATTTTCATCATCACTATGGCCGGAGCGCGGGAATAGTGAGTGCCATATTCATCATGGTTCTTGCAAGTCCTGCACCCTACATACTAAGTATTGGTATTTTGCTGCAAACCTTTTTAGATATTTCACTGGGCTGGGCTCTTATTTTAGCTCTGGGTACCAGTATGGTCTACATATGGACCGGAGGATTTGGGGCAGTAATTCGTACTGATATCTTCCAGTTTATACTTATGTATGGCGGGTTCATAATTTTACTAGGCTTTGCCTGGGGTGAATATGGTTCACCAATTTCCATTATTAGTCAACTACCGGAAACGCATATTGACCCGTTTGGCGGAATGTCAGTACAATATATTTTAGTATGGTTCTTTATCGCCATGTGGACATTTGTAGATCCGGGGTTCTATCAGCGCTGCGCTGCAGCAAATTCTCCCGTTACAGCAAAAAAGGGGGTTCTAATTTCTTTGGTATTCTGGTTTATTTTTGACCTATTAACCATCACTACCGGACTCTATGCCAAATTTGCACTGGAAATTTCAGCGCCATTGTTTGCATTTCCATTACTAGGAATGGAAATTCTGCCCCCCATCATATTTGGATTATTTATTGTTGGTATACTGTCCACCATCATGTCTACAGTTGATTCATTGGGATTTATTAGTGCTATTACCTTTGGCCGCGATATCATGTGGCGGATCCAAGTGGCAAAAGCAGGAAAAAAATCTGCTATGGATCATACGATGACACCTATGGTTCAAAAGGGCCTATTTGTCATGGCCTTTTTAGCCCTGGCCTTGGCCGTGACAATCCCATCAGTTGTGAGGCTATGGTATGTGACAGGGTCGATTATTGTGCCAGGCTTGCTATTACCTTTCCTAATGACCTTCAGAACACATTACGGCAATCCAGTGAATATTATTCAACTGATGACCCTTCCGGTCATGACAGCTATTATCTGGTTCATACTTGGAAATTTAAATGGTGGGTATCCTTTTGAACTTGAGCCGTTTTACCCAGGACTGCTAACTTCTTTAATCATATTTAGCTTGGGTGGATTAAATGGCTCTAGAGATCTAACAAATATTTCTGGTTAAACTTGAATACTGTGGAACACTGGTAATGAGAATTATTATAACACATATCTTTCTATGAAACCAATCGTTAATTAGTAAGGTCCACCAACTATTAATTAATAATTTGTTAATCAATAATTAATCCTAGATATAATTACATATTGTACAATAATTCAGACAAATAATGAATTTGACAATCATTTTAATAACCATTTTTTGTAATCTATCTGCCAGTCAATTCTGGCATGCCGAAAAGATTACCCAGTCTTTTTCAGACAAACTATCACTAACATTCGAAGATGATTTCCGTTCAGAAAGTTTTAGTGAAAACAACTATTATTTTCATGGTGATGTTAGCCTAAAATACAAACTCAGTTCTGCAATATTCTTTAATGCAAATTTCCGCGAAGTATTTGAAAAGAAATCTTCAGGATGGGTTCAAGAACATCGTCCTCATGGAACAGTTTCAATGAAAAAGAAATTCGGTCTTATTTCGACTACGGGCCGAATTCGGATGGAATATCGTATTAAAGATTCTGGATCAACGTTTCGGAACCGAAATATGCTGACTCTAGACTTTGGAAATGGCTGGACATCTATGAAACTTGTCCCGTACGTGGCAGATGAATTATTTTATAATCTTGCAGACAAAGAAATAAATCGGAATCGTTTTTATCTTGGCGTTAAGGTAAAAAAAATATCGGTATATAAACCTACGCTATATTTTATGCAGTAGCGTAGTCTGAAAAACAACAAATGGGAAAGTTTTGGTGTATTAGGTATAAAGATTAGTTTTTAGGCAAAACTTATTATCCCTTATTCACTTCCTATTAATTTATTTAAGCATCCTTGTTGGAAAGGCCTAATTTTCCATATCAGCTGAATACTCACCCTTAGTAGCCAAGCCATTAAAATATGCTCTTTTCGTGGGATCCTCTAGAGTCGACCTGC
>JGI24920J38491_100050_pt1 | contig 33400 bp, 35 predicted proteins | sample LinPFosmplate8_FD_38491 | JGI IMG/M metagenome (IMG submission 38491)
CCTCTTCCTCTTCCTCTTCCTCTTCCTCTTCCTCTTCCTCTTCCTCTTCCTCTTCCTCTTCCTCTTCCTCTTCCTCTTCCTCTTCCTCTTCCTCTTCCTCTTCCCCTTCCTCTTCCTCTTCCCCTTCCTCTTCCTCTTCCTCTTCCTCTTCATCTGTTTCAATTTCGTTTTCTCTTGTTTCATATATTTGAATAAATCTATCTAAACTTTCTTTCATAGTTTTTTTCTGTTTTTCTGTATATCCATATTGTCTATTATGTATACGTTAATGGGTAAATATTTCATATTACATTACTATATATTTATATTTGAAACCGGTTAATTAGAATTCGGATTTAGACAATTGTCATACTTTTACTTATATAAGTGTATCAGTTTATATTCATATTGAATCTTATTTATGTTTCTTTCAAATTTGAAAATCCTTTGTTTTTTGCGAGAATTCTCAATGTCGAATTAGGGGACTCAAGACAGTTTTGACGATTTGCTAACACAATCAGCTTCTCTTTCGTTCTAGATATCATAACATTGCTTCTTTTCTTATCTAAAAAGCTTGTGGGTCGTGATTTCACTAAACTCAAAATGACAATGTCAGCTTCATTTCCCTGTGATTTATCAACAGTGGTCACATCAACGTTAGCAAAGCCGATTTTATCAATTTTACCCTGTATAACTGCAACTTGCCTCTTGTAAGGTGATAATATCAGAATTTTCTTATCAATCTTTACAGATTTCATTATGATTTTCATAATCTCTTGAGCTTCTATTTCGTTTTCCTCTTCATTTTCAACACCGTTTGAGTGTATGAAAGAAATCGAATTGGAAACATCGGTATCTTTCCCTGAAATTAGAGTATTATCATAATACAATCTATTCATAATGTCCATTATTTTTTTAGGGCATCGATATTGAATCTTCAATTGAATGGGTTCATTGAAGCTTAAGGCTAAATCCATAATAGATTTTTTAGATACGCTATCATTTGATGGAAAGTAAACTGGCAACTGTCGAGTATCTCCTATCAGAATTAGATTAGTAAACTCTCCTAGTTCTTGAAATTGCTTTTCAAGAAATAAGACGTCCCAAGTATTCACCGTTGACGCTTCATCCACGATTACAGAGATAGAAACTCTCTCTTCGTTATGTTCTTTTATGAACTTCATGACTTTATTCAAACTTCCAAATGTAGATAAGATAATAGAGCAATCGTTTGCAACAATTTCCTTTGTTTTTTCCAGTGAATATTTGAAATTGTGTTCCAAGTCCTTATATTGTTTTCTCAATTCATGTAGTTCATCAACGATTTCAAAGCAAATCTGTTTTGAATTCCGGTAAAGTTTAGAATGACTGATATTGTAATGTATGAAATCTACGTCCCATCCGAACAACCTATGGATTTTTCGGTCGATTCCCTTATATGAAATATTTTTGAGTTTCTTCAATAGTTTATTGAATTCATGAATCAAGCAATTCATTTGTAAGTAAATCCTTTGAATGTTCGGATGATTGTAAATCTTTTTGTCGATTTGATAATGTTCTACCAATTCATCTATTGAATCGTTTGACCCAAATGCCAAAACTTTGAAATACTGATCTGCTTTGAATTTTTCTATCACCGCCCGGATTGCCTTGTTCTTCTCACTCAAAATAATAGTATAATGTTTGTTTTCAAAATTCTGTGAATCTATATGATTCACTGCTGTTGAAATTACTGTTGTCTTGCCTGTTCCCGGTGGACCTTCGACAACATTGAACGCCTTCATATTATCTATAACTTTGCATTGCTCTGTGTTCAAATGTGAAATTTCGACTGTTCTTTCAAACATTTGTTCGTGGTATTTTTCTAGTCCTAACAAATTTTTGATGGGTCTTGAAACAATCTCATCAATAAATAAAGAATCAATCCATTTCTTAACTTCTGCCTCATTGGAATAAGAGCTATATCTTAAGATTTCGATTTCTTCACTAGTTACAAGCTTTTTACATAGAAAGTTCATGGAACTTTTTGGAGCGTAAACTTTCTGATTCTCATAGCGAAAGTATCCACTGATTCCCTTGAGAACAAGGAACGCAGCTTTTAGTTCGTGCTTCAAATGAACATCCATAGATTTCTTAGCCGTTTCATCGACAATTTCATGAAAAATTACAGATATCTTTTTGTCCTTGTTTAAGAAGACCTTTAAATTTTGATCAAATGTTTTAAAATTCTGAGGCTGTTTCAAAACTTCTATGTATTCGTTTAAATCTTCCCTAACATCATCAAGAATGTTTGTATTCACTGTGTCTTCTTTGTCATCTTCACATATGATATCCTCAATAGTCAATGCTTCTTTGGTTATAGGAGATCTTTTGAATTTTCGTACGTAATTGAAGATAACCGTTTTTTCGTATGTAAAACCGTCTGCTGCGGTTGCAGACCGTTCGATAGTTTTACCAGAGTAAGCACACTTCATAATATTTCATGTTCGTTTTAGATGATAGAATCATTTACCTTTATATGTCACTACATGTCATTTTTCGTAATTTCATATGGAAGAAATGTCATTCGGTATAATAAAAATAGGGAATGACATCTGTAAAAATGATTCAAATAAGAGCTTGAACCTACACACTCTTCATAGACTGATTTCCGGAAGTATTAGCGAAGCTAGACTTTGAGTTAGCAAAACACTGTAAGATGTATAGTAAAACTCAAGAAGAGCAGATTAAGATTGTGAAGATGATTTCACGTCTTCTACCAGAGGATGTAGAACAATACATTGCTGATTTCCGAAAGAAACCATTAGATAATGATTCTATACGGTGGGCTCTTAAAAATCATTTCAAAGGAGGTGATGATAAAAAGACTATGGAAAAAGTATATTGTAACATCAAATACTGGGATACAAGTCAAGTGACAAATATGTCCTCTTTATTTAAACATAATCGAGATTTTAATGATGACATTTCACGTTGGGATACTTCTAAGGTGATGAGTATGGAATATATGTTTCATTGTGCGGCAACATTCAATCAACCTATTGGTGTCTGGGATACTTCAAAAGTCTATACTATGAAACATATGTTCTCATACGCTACAATGTTTAATCAACCTATTGGTGAATGGGATACTTCTCGTGTTACTTGTATGATGTATACTTTCGAGATGGCAAACAAATTCAATCAACCTATTGGAAAATGGAATATGTCTAATGTGACTGGTATGAGTTATATGTTTCATAATGCTATGAATTTTAATCAACCTATTGGTGACTGGGATACTTCAAGAGTGCTTTATATGAGATGTATGTTCTGGCACGCTTACAGTTTTAATCAACCTATTGGAAAATGGAATACTTCTAAGGTGATGACTATGAGTTATATGTTCCATCATGCGAAAAAGTTCAATAAGGACATTTCTGAGTGGAAAACATCAAGTGTGTTAGACATGTCTTATATGTTCTTTGGTGCTGATGATTTCAAACAGGACATTTCGCGATGGAATATGTCGAATGTTGAGATTACACGGGAGATGTTCTAAAACTGTACCATTTAAGCAAGAGAGTTCATAAAGCGAAAAAAACGAAAAAAAAACGAAAATAAAAAGGTTTTTTTTGGAAAAAAAGTAAAAAAATGATTTGAATAAGAATTATCAAAAAAGAAGATTAATACGTATCTCTCACCTGCAACAACAGGTAATATACCATGATAGTGCTCCTCGCCTGAAAATACCATTTGATCTCCAAGTTCGTAGTTTATAATGGGTAAATGAGATAGTTTGTGTTCGTTTTGAACGAATTTGTCTCTTTGTTCAGGTGAATATGTGTCGATTTTCTTTTCCAATTGTTTTGTTTGCTGTTTGGAATACATGTATAACTCGCCACCTTCGAAGTTCGATGTGTCGCTTAACAAATATGTTACTGTGAAAAAGTTCGAATCTGTATGTAATCCAAGATACTTTCGTTCGTTAGGCAAATATCGTTTTAGAAATACGAAGTCGAGTTTCGGATTATGTATCCAATTCGTATTATGCAAAGTTGTCTTTACATGAGTTTCGTAGATGGGTTCGACTTTCGTCCACAATTTTGGATAATGAATCTTATTTCCATCGGTTATAATATCAAGTTGGAATACGGGACGTCCGTCGACAGGCTCAATATACTCTTCAAAAGATATCTGTTTTGATAAGCTTACAAGTTCGTCGCATTTATGTTTTGTCAAAACATTGCGATCAATGTGCGCTTTTGTATCTAATTGTACACGATTGTTGTAGTTTAAGTTGTAGTTTTGGTTCGCAGTTATTACATTGTTCGTATAATGTTTTGGTTTTGGTTTCTCCGGTTTCTCCGGTTTCTCCGTTTTCTCCGTTTTCAATAATATCACAATTATTCCAATGCCAACGAGAATTTTAATCAGATTTATTATTAGATTTCGTCTCGATATACACTTCCACATATACTAATTAATATAAATATATATAAAATATTGTTATAAACAATACAATTACCAAAATAACACGACAAAAACGCCTGTGTGAAAATACGTTGGGAGTAAACCAAATCAAAATCAAAATCAAAACCAAATGAAATATGATTTCATTTTATAGGAGCTTAAACCTATATTCTATATATTTTTGAAAATTTAATAAGGAATTTTTAAAGAAACTACTAATATCTCATTTCCACCACGGTTTTAAATTTGTTCTAAAATCTGTTTCAGTCCACGTAGTGAATGAAATAACACCATTCGTGTTTTTCACATGTGAAAGTGCTAGTGAAAGAGGTGCAGGACCTCTTATAACCATACCTTTTTCATCATATTGACTTCCATGACAAGGACACATATATTTGTTTGCCGCTTGATTAAAAGGAACAACGCAACCGAGATGAGTACATACAGCATTTATACCATAGTCTCTTATAGTATTATCATCTACAATTAGATATGTCGGGTCACCTTTTAACCCTTGAACTAATTCTCTATCTCCAGATTTATGTGTGTTAACCCACGTATCAAATATTATTTCATCCCCTGATTTTGTTAAAGCTTTTATTCCACCATCAGATGATGTCGTCCCTTTTGGTATGAAAAATAAAATATAAGGAACGGCTAAAGCCGAAATAGAAGGTATTAAACCACCAAATAATAATACAAGATTCATTAAATTACGTCTTTCCACATCTGGAATAAAACTGTGTATGTCATATTTATTTTCAACTAAATTTCTTTTGATTACATTATGATATTCTGCTTTGGGACAAAACGCGTTCGATAAACATAAAATACAGAAAAGTATAGTTGACTTCATATAGCTATTCAAAATATAAAAATAATCAGCCTAAAATCTTCCAAAACATTTTTACTGTTATTTTTGTAAAAATGGTGAAAAAACGACCTTGAAATTAACATATATTACAAATCAAAACAAGAAGTCAAACAAGTTCAATAAACAGATAAATAAATAACAATAATGTCTGACATTATTGGGATCGGAATGAAAGCGACGCACAACCCTAAAAGTCTTAATATCAAGTATCACATTTCCAAATCGGGTAATTTTAATGATACGATTGATTTTAAGATTTTTAAACTTCCTGCTGTTAAGTTTATTCTGCATCCGTTTAATCGGGATGAATATCTTACTAACGAGGAGCTCGAAAAGTTCTCTGAAACTAACATCGTCCCTTTTATTAATGCTGACGGACGTGAAGTTGAAGTATGGCTCGAGCCGTGGATTACTCTGAAAGGAATTAAAAGCAACAAGTATGCTCTTGAAATTGTTTACGACATACTTCGAGGAGATTCACCCGAATCCAGTTATTCCACAGTACAGATGACCGGTAATTATTTTACCGGAATCCGTCACGTTCAATACTAGGAAGTAAGATTGACTTTAACCTCACAAGGAGGTTCAAAAATAAAAACCAAATAAAAATCAAAAAAGTTACTTCTAATGTAGCTTATATGGAAGATATGTTCAGTGGTGCTCATAATTTCAATCTTGAAAATGCGCCTTGGTATCACGAGTAAATTTTGAAGAAATGATAAGGTTTTTTAAACTACGCGCTTCGCGCGTCGTCACCTGCGTTTTTTGAAGGGATCCACAAAGTTTGTCATCAAACAGTGGTAAAATTGTTGTCAAAATGTGCGTAGTGTTAGTCAAAATGTGCGTAGTGTTTGTCAAAGTGTGCGTAGTGTTTGTGAAAACTGTGTGAAAAGTGTGTATTATTTGTGTAAAAACTGTTGTCATATTTATCGTCAATTTTAGGTGTGTTGTGTGAAGTTTAACTGTTATTTTTGTAATTCTCGGTTTTGAAAAATTAATATGAATTTTGTTAAAAGGTGATTCAAATAAGAGCTTAAACCTATATTCTATATATTTTATCAAAAATGATTTAGAAAATTACTTAGTGCGCTTATTACTGCAAATAGTAAAAGTCAAAACAACACAAAACAACACAAAACAACACAAAACAACACAAAACGACACAAAAACAAAATATATAAGGATGTTAATTCGTTTTCCTGTTATTTTATTTCTAAATTATCATGTTGATTCATTTCTATTGAACAAACATACGGGATTATCTTATGAGAAGACCAAATTATTCAACAAAAGAAATGATTATTCTTTATTGACAAAAGAGGAGGAACATGACCTCTTTAGAAACCTGAACTCAAAGACTTTCGATATTTCTAATAAATGTCGCGAAGAGTTGGTTTATCGTAACCAAGGACTTGTGCGAAGTATCGTTAAAAAGTATTTCTATACAGGACTTGAGATCAATGATATAATTCAAGAAGGAAATTATGGTTTAGTAAAGGCTATCGACATGTTTGATGTTTCAAAAGATGTTAAATTTGCGACATATGCTACTTATTGGATCAAAGCTTATATAAATAATTGTATTCAGAATCAAGCTCGAATGATCAGATTGCCATATCATATTCATGATAAATTGCGAATCATGAAAAAAGCTGAAACTAACAATACTTATACCGAAATTGATAAAATTCTCAATATGAAGAAAGAGAAACTCGAAAAAATTAAAAAGGCATCACTAGATACACTATCGTTTGATACATATTCTGTTTCAAGTGACAATGTGTTGATTGATACTTTAGTATATGATCCAGAATCATCTATTGAAAATAGTTTGTATGATTCAATCATATCAAATTTAGAAGAAAATGAGAAGCTTGTGATCTTTTACCGATACTACTATAAAAACAATCTGAATCTTACAAGTTCTAAGCTGAACATGAATAAAAGAAAAGTTCGTAAAATAGAGAAAAATGCTATCAAAAAGCTGAAAAATAGTTTGGTTAAGTTCTGATGGACTTGTTCTCTGAATCAAGAAATCTCTGAGCGTTCGCTCAGTTTTTTTTTGAGCAATAGGTCAATATCTTGCAAGTTTTCAAACCTTTCATTAATGTCTTTTGGTAACCGCTCTACCAGATTGGGATTTGGAAAGGAATCATGTGGATAGTCTGAAGATATGTCATTGAGTGATAGAGTTCCTATGTTTTCAATCGGTATTATTGCATCTGATGTTTTGAATTCTTCGACTTTTTCTTCATTTTCTACATTGGGATCATATGTGACTTTATTGAAGTCTGAGTTTCTATATTCTGATTGAATTTCAGATTGAAACCCAGAACCTGTATTTATCACAAAGTCATCAGATGTAAACTCAGTATCATTCCAAACTTTCTCCTTAAAGATTTCATCTTGTGTTTCGTAGAAGATATCTTGGAAAGTCACGAGTGACTCATTGTAATTTTCTTTCAAATCTTTTGAATTGGTGATTTCGTTCTCAAAGTCTCGCTTTTCAAAGAATACTTTCAACTTCTTATACGATTTCGTTAGATATTCCATTTCATCATTCGCTTCCTTTTTGTCAATACAAGTATTACGATCAGGATGAACAATCAAAGCCAAATCATAATACGCCCTTTTAAGAGACTTCAAATCAAAATTTTCGTCCAAACCAAATAGTTCGAATTCTCTCTTTAATTCTTCCATTCTTCGATTAAGTATCGATTGAAATTTAGTTAGCAGTTTAAACGCAATGAGAGTTTAAAGTTCGATAGAACGATTCAACACACTCTCTATTTCTTCATTATGCGAAATTGCTATGATAGTGCGGTTCTTTCCGATTTCATTTATCATCTTGATAATCAAAGGGACATTCTCGACGTCAATTGCTGCAATAGGCTCATCCAGGAGGATGATTTTCGCATCCGAGAAATACGCACGTAAAAGGATAATTAGCTGACGCTGACCACCGCTGACCTTAGATCCATCTATACCCACTTTAGTTTGTAAACCATCCGGTAGTTTATCAAAGATATTGACTCCAATTTTATCAATAAGGTTCTCAATTTCTTCTTCTTCGACGAAATCATTTCCATATCGAATGTTCCTGAGGACCGATTCATTAAACAAGTTAGTTCTCTGGTCTACTAAAAAAATGTGACCCCGCATATCTTCATTAGAACGACCGAAGATTTCTATGTCTCCATTTGTTGGTTGTAGTCCATCTAAAAGCAACTGGAAAATCGTGGATTTTCCAGAACCAGACGCTCCTTTCAAGAAAACTCGTTCACCTTTAAAAATGTTCATATTGAATTCCTCAAGAATCATTTTTTTATCATCATAGCCGAAGTCGACATCTTTGAAACTGACGGCTGGCAATCTGTCGTTTTTTATACGTTTCTTGACATTTTTATCATCGCGGAGTGTTTCAACAATATCATCTAAATATCTGAGTAACGCTCTCGATTCTCCTACATTTACAAACAAACCGACGATTTCTTTTTGAGATTCTTGGAAAATTTTAAGGAAATAATATATTTCAGCTACGAATATGCTCATTTTTACTTCATTCGAAATTTTTTGTTTAAACAAAACAAAATTGAAAACCGCAAATGAAGTGAATATGAGAATTTCATTTCTAGCATTCAGTCCCCAATTATCACGCAGAGATTTTCTGTATAACTCTATATTCTTCTGATTCTGTTTTTTGTATCTGTCCAGTTCATAGTTCTCTTGATTTGATGTAAAAATTGATCCTAAATTTGCAATGCGATCTTTTGATTTCTCGCTAATCTTCAAGTAATCGTCCATAGATTCATCTGATTCTCGTATCAATTTGTTCGCATGGAAATACATTACGGTTACTAAAACAAGTAATGTGCCAATTTGCACATAAGCAACATTACGGTTCAACCTGAAAAAGTAAACGAGCATGACAAGTAAAGCAATCGATAATGGCAAAAAAATTCTCATCATATCTAACATTATATTCCGAATTGAAGATGGCAGATAACTCATAATATTTAGGAGTTTTCCAAGCTCGATATCCTTTCCTTTGTCGTAACTTGATATAACATAACGATAGATCTCGTTACGGATGTCGCGATTGAAATCTGGAACAAAAATATCCTCCAAATATCTCTTTGCTAAATCAGCACACGAAATGAATGCATACGCTGCAAATAGACTAATTATTAAGAGGTTTTTGACTGAACCTGTCGTCTGAATTGATTTTATGACTTTCGATGAAATCGAAGGGATCATGTAATATCCAGCAAAGACACCCGAAAATATTGTAACTATGTATACGACCAGGAGTTCTTTGTTTTCATTTGCCCAACCTTTTACTATATCTTCAAGCATTATAATATTGATATATAAAAATTAATGAAAAATGATTCAAATTTTTTTATGTGTAGTTTAATACAATCACAAACAGAAGAATGGCCTTGTCTATTGACGAACTGGAAGAAAAAATTGAATCTCTTTACACTAAAATTGATCAGTATTTCAATAACAATTGCAAATTGCGAAAGGAAAACGAGGAACTCAAACTAGAGGTCGAGGAACTTAAAAAGAGAATTCACGACCAATCGAACTCGAGTAAACCGACGTTTTCTAATTTAATGGAAGACGTTTACTCGAAACTGGATCTAGGCTAACCCTCTCATCTACCCCCCATCTACCCTCAAAACTACGCGCATCTACATAGAAACACTAAGCCCTTTTAAACTGGCTTATCGGGGGGTCCTATCCTACTGGGGGATATACTAGGGGAGCGCGTGTGGACTTTTCGCGTCTGATTCTATTCTTGGAGGGTAACTTTTCCGGTTATCTCCACAACTTTATTGAATCTCGCAACTTTCGAAAGACGGAAACTGAGCGATGACATTGTTCATGATGAAATTTTGAATCATGTCCGAATCTACATTCAAACTGAAATCATTGCATATGTCTTTGATATGAGAGTAGAGTGGGAGATCAATCTTTTCCTCAATTTTCTTATAGTTCAGTATCATGATTGCAAGAAGGGATGCGGTCATCGAACTGAGAGATAATGTTGTTTCGTGGCAATCAAATGTCTTACTTATTATTTGACCAATCAAGTAGAAAAGAATGTCCGCGCATTGAAAGTCGAGATCGTCTTGGACACAAGTGCATAATGCCGTGAAAATAGACAACAATTTGTCTAATGATAGATTTGTAAACACATCGTCATATTCAATGTCAAGCTTGTCACAATGAGATAACAATTCAAGCGTATCACTAGATGTATTCTGTTGATTTGATATGATAAAGATCATGATGGATGTGTTATCATCTCCAAGTTTGTATTTGGAGTGTTCTAGAAAATTCGGCAATTCTTTATATAATCCAGTGTATTCATTGAGACTACAAGTTTCACTACTGCGAACCATTTCTTTGGCCATCGCGAGGCTAGAATGCAATAATTGAGCATGATTGACTATTTTTTTTGTTGGTTTTCCCAATGAAAACAATGATTTTCCAGTAATGACACCTGATTCACCACGCGGCCCAGCAGAAATACTTTCATCATCACTATCAACGTTATCAAATATATTGTTTAACTCTGTTGGGGATAACGCGGAGAAATTAGATAGAGGACTGAATGAGTGCAGAGAATCACAAGAGCCATGAGATTGTTTGAATTTTTTAGCAGATGGAGTTGCGGGTGTCATGACACCTCGGAGTGCAGTGTGATGAAATAAGTAAGTCAAATCACCAATCACTAATGTCTCAAAAAGTGCTACATTCAATAAGTTATCATCATTCAATTTGACAACTATCAAAGGTTTTGTGTGTTTTTTCGCATATTCTACGATTTGATTGGTCATATCGACAGATCCACTCACGGAAGTGATATACATAATATTGTTGACACTTTGATTGAATTTATCGCATACTACTTGTGGCGCGTATGCCTCTGACGCGATGGAAATCAAATTTGGTGAAAAATTCGTTTGAGATTTTTTAGGTGAGAAGAAAGATTGACCGTAACACATAGATGAGGCCAATATCTGAGTTGTAGTGATAATGTGAAGAGTCTGACACTTCCACGCGTCAAACAGTATAACTTTGGGAGCATGGCGCGATATTTCTTTTACATCGCGTGGATTCATTGCACGCAACAGAGTCAAGAACTCAATGGGTTGTTCATACCGGTTCACACGATGTACGAACATGTTCATACCAATAATAATCTCGCCGTGAGCATTCACGAAGGTCTTGTACGTGGTCGACGTCGATATCTCGCTCGCAAAGAGACGTGCGATGTCGTGCATCGGGGCCGTACCCTCACGACAAAGTAGATCGGCGCATGACGCACGTAATGTGTCGTCCATCTGAGCGACGCACGACGACGACGCACGACGACGCACGACGACGCACGACGACGCACGACGACGCCGAGCACGCTCTCTATAAATTATCAATAATAGAACTCTCGGTCACGTGTTGTGCTCGGTCACGTGTTGTGCTCGTCACGTGTTGATGTGTGATGTATAAAAGTGAATTCTCACGTATGAGAGCATGTTTCAATCGAGAGACTCTTCTCCGTCTCCTTCTATCACGCTGAGTGACACGGATGCGTCGGTAGACAGTGGTCTTTCCTACGAGATATCGTCTGCAAATCTGACAAACCAAATAGATGCGTCGCTTCGGACGCTCGTGATACGATGTCATATTGTAGTTTTCATTTGTTATGCTTTGATGACAGTGTCTACATGTTATTATTCTGGGAACAGTTGTTTTGATAACATGCTCGCACTGAATGTGATTCATGTCGGTGTGGTCGCTTATATAATATTCATGGCCGCGAAACAATCACACATTAACGCGTATCACATCTTAGAAAAAAAGCTCATTGGTTTTGATTACTTTTTTCTTACACCTATTATTGTTGCTGTACACGCATATAAGATTTCAGTATTCGTCTATTTTACTGAAGATAAAGAACAGCGCATCGCGCACATGATTGAAAAGCATCATTACTGGAGCGCGATGTCTCTATCACCTTTCAATCATGATCATGATTTTCTGAATCTTGATGCAATGTTACAAGTACTGATTTCCTTCAGCTGGCCTATGATGACATCAGATGTTTTGCATCATACCATATTTCACTCACTCAACTTCTCATCCACATGTGTAATAATTATGTATGGTGGAGTATACCATGATTGTATGTGGTCACCTTTGGCAGCGAGTACAATGTCTTTTTGTTTGGGGTTATTGTTCAAAACTCAATTCATCTTTCCTCTTTTCCAAAATAGTATGATTATGGATCACAAACAACGCGCTGCAGAAAAACATATTCGCGATAGATTAGAGCAGTTGAAGGCAGAGGAAGACTTTCAAGTTTGGGAAAAGGCAACCACTCAACTTAAAAAAATAGTGCATCCATGGATGATGTCGCTGAGATCATACTCGACTTCATCAAACGCGCCACATGCAATATCTTGAATGAAATCCACAAGCCCACAAGCCCACAAGCCCACAAGCCAATATCCCTGGCAGATTCGAGTTCCCTGCCAGAAGTTAGATCACCCCTCCCCTTCAGTCCATACCCAAAGTCCCACCCCTGCTCCTGCTGCATCCTCCGGGTGCATGCCTAAGACCACTGTAGTAGTCCCTTTAACTAGTTATACTATGCAACACTATGCAACAAGGTAAGATCTATGATGTCATCTTCAAAGGCGTCTTCAAAGAACTCACAATTATCTAAATCACTAACAAAAGCCGGGTGTTCTTCTGGATAATATAGCGTATGCAGTAAATGAATCGCGTCTAATTCTGTAGCTGAACAGCACGCGAAAAATGATTTTTTGGCAAGTCTATGGACTTCATCGCGAGTCTCGAACGCTTTATCTATTGTAATTCTATGATCAAGATATGCTTGGTCATTCATTAGATCGAGTTCTTGAGTCTCGAAGAAACACGCAGGATTTATGTGTCGCATTTTTTTCAACAGATGTGAAATGAACTTCTCTCTTGTTTTTAAATGTGTAACATTATATCTATCAGCCATTCCTCCCGCTATCATTCGCATGATGATGCCATCAAGATCTTTTGAAATTTGATGATCATCTAAAGGAATTTTACAAATGAAGCACTTTTGTAATTCCACCATCACTTGTGGATTATTCGCGTTTTTTGTTCGCGCAAACATCTCTCGACCGCGTCTCGTGTAACAATAGCCACACTGATGATGTCCTCTCGAGCATTCCATTGTCAAGCGTACGTCGAGGTGTCTCCCGCACACATCGCAATATATTGATTTCATGTTTCGTTGTCGTTTACGCACGACGTGATTAGGTATAGTGCGTTTGCGTTTGTACGCTCGATGGATAGTTCGATCGTGTTCGTGTCCTTCAATCACGCAATGCGCACATGTCCACACGACTATTTTACTTGAGAAGTTGTTTTATGTACGATTTACACGTAGATGCAGGCGTAGATTGCGCATACGATAGACTACATGACAAAAAATAAAAATGCTTAGACCTCTCCGATCTCGAACCATGAACCTCATTCGATCATTAGAATGTAATCCCGAACAAAAGATATGTGTACATATCTGATGTCCGAGAGACAGCCTCGCCTAAATGCGCCAGCGCCCGCCTAGGCGTATGGCGTTTCAATCTCCTCGTAAATCATCACGTGTAGCTTCATCACACACCCCAAATGATGTCGCAGACGATAAAGACGCCACAGACGATAAAGACGTCCCAGACGATAAAGACGTCGCAGAGAATAAAGACGTCGCAGAGAATAAAGACGTCGCAGACGATAAAGACGCCGGAGACGATGCTACTATTATTCCTTGTGATGAAAATGTAAATGAGCTTCCCGATGATGCTCAAAAAAAAGAGAAGACTCATGAACCTCCTAAAAAGAAACGTGGTCGTCCTAAGAAAGACGCGTCAAAGTCTGTCGCGCCAAAGTCTGTCATGTTCGCATCAGAACCTCTTGTAGAAGATGAAACTATATCTGATGGTAATAACGATGATGATGATGAGACTCATGAACTTCCTAAAAAGAAACGTGGTCGTCCTAAGAAAGTCGCGTCAAAGTCTGCCGCGCCAAAGTCTGTAGCGCCAAAGTCTGTCGCGCCCAAAAAGATTGTTCCCGTTTCAACGAAGAAGACAACTGATAACGGTCTACTGTCAAAATCATTCAAATCGCTTGAAAATGATCTAGAACTTCTTCAAGGTGTCATTGCATCAACATCTGATGCATCCATAGCACGCGAACGCGTCAAAACCTTCAAGACTAAATTTGATGCATTGTTTGCGTCAACTGATGATTCCCTTCCTGTTGTAAAGAAAAAGCGTGGGAGACCCAAAAAAGTGGACACTATCGAACCCGTTCAGAAGAAGAAACGCGGTCGCCCCCCCAAGGACAAGACTCTGGACATCATCCCCAAGAAGCCGCGAGGACGCCCGCCCAAACAAGCCAAATAATGAGGACCTTCGAAAGCCTACCCCTAAAAACAAGATGGGTAATGCTAGTTAAGTTCCTTAATCCCCCTCGTACAACACCAGGCATTAGTAGAGCTAAGCTAGGTTAGATTAGAAAATTTGCGTTAGCTTGTATTGACGCGGGGTAAACGTTAGCTATATGAACCGGGAGCCACACAATACTTATTGTTCAGTGATCTTTCTCGAAAAAAAGGCAAAAATGATAAAAATATGACCTTGATTGTATTTATTATGGTAAGTTAAAAATGATTATGACACTAGAGACAAAATTGCCGGACGATTGGATTTGGGGCGACAAACCTTCGGGAGAAAGACTCGAATTATTGCTAAAGTATTATAATATGTGGCTAGAAATAAAGCATATTGGTGTCAAATTACATGATTTCGATGAGTACTACATATGTGCTCCAACCGAATGGCAATATAGTCCGTGTCATCCTGATATGCCTATTGAAGAAGTCAAAGGATGGCTCGAAGGTGTTGATGAAGCATTAAAATCTGCTCGTAATGATTTGAAAAAATTAGAGTAGAACTAATTTAAATAATAAATTCTATCGAATTTCCCATTATATGGTTTTTTTGTAAATGATGACAAACGCCCATCCCTAAAAACAAGATGGGTAATGCTAGTTAAGTTCCTTAAGTCCCCTCGCACAACACCAGCCATCAAGTCGAGTTAAGCTAGGTTAGATTAGGCAACTTGCGTTAGCTTGTATTGAAGCGGGGTAACGTTAGCGATAGCAACGGGGAGCCACGCAATACTTATTGTTCTGTCATCTCTCTTATAATAGAATGTTTGACTAGAAATATTATCGGAAAATAGAAGGCGATCTGATCCCTCGTTGAATGATGCATCATCAAGTAACGTGTAACTGTTGGGATTATTGATATTATTCAGCCAACTTCCGACATTTATATGCATTGTGAACGCCATGTATTCAGTTGACATAGATTGACTTGATTGTTTATTCACACGAACAGCAAGTTTATATTCAGGACCAGATTCGTGTGAAGTTGGTGACGCCCCTAAATCTATCGTACCCAATATACAATTGTCTGTACCTATTGAAACTGAAGTCAAAGTTGATTGGTTCTGTAACACTGGCTCAAATTGTATAGAATTCGGTTTAATTGTGATTGTTCCTGACCCGTCTTGAGTCTGAATAGAATCCGAAGTGAAAGTTAATAGAGTGCTATCAGCAGTATCTGCAATCTGAACTTGCTCTTCCGTAATTGTCGTAGTTTTTGTTGAACCGCCCCCTTTAGTTCCATCTAATTTTATTTGTGTTTCTGGACCGGATAGTTTGAAATCACCCCCATTGATAATGGATTGTGTAGTGTATCCTGTGTCAGATTCAAGTAAAAAATCACCCGGATGACCATTTCTTATAAATGAACTTGTCGTGGAGTTCTTAATATCTATTACATCTTGAAGTGCTCGTGCTGTGTTTGTTTGTGTTGGCGTCAAATCAGGGAAATTTCCCGAAGAATCTACAATAAGTTTAGTAAATTCAACAGTATCTTTAATTTCTGACCACAGTAGTGTTTGGTTACCTTGGTTACCTCCAAAATTTATAACAGCGTCCGTGGCTGAATACACGTCATTCGTATTTGTCTTTCTACGATCGTGACTCAGATTGAACCTTACTGTCTGCGCATATCTCATTCGGCTTATTATTATTATATACTATATAAATTTTGAATTTTATTACGCAATCTCTTTGTAGTGAAACAGAAGAATGTTATAATATTCCGATTCTAATTTTTCCCTAAAGTGCCCATACGACTGACCTTTAAAGCATAAAAGCGAATTGTTAGCTTCGAAATCTAATTCGAAACATTCATCTTTATTCGCCGCATAATTTAACCTACCTATGTACGGCTTTGGTTGCTTATTTTTGTCGAGATATATAGGCCAGCTTGAATTTTCTGGTCTAGAAATCAAATAAGATACTGTAAATTCGCAGTTAGGATTGTCAGTATGAAATGGCAAATCAGCATCTTTTACATAGCAAGATAAATAGCTGTAAGAAGGCTTTAAGGGTTTCCCAACAAATTTCTCGACTAAAGGAAGTAATTCGTAGTGTAACATCCTAGACACCGGATCGTTCCGTGTTTTATAACGATTCGATTGTCTGTCCCCTAATGAATAAACGTTGTTTTCAATATTTCTTTTATAATATGCCGTAATCATATTAGAAATATCATCTTTGAACACTGAATCAATATGAATGGGGGTCTTTTCGTCAAATTTGAAATCGTTTCTAGCTAAAGTATTCGAATTCAAGCACCCATTAGATTTCATTAAATTTTGACAAACATTACGAACTTGATTGAAATCTTCTTTGACTAAAAAATCCATTGATTTGTGTCCCCTTGAAGTCATCGTGTTACTCGCAAACTTGTGATATGCCTCTTTTAGTGTGTTCATATAATCCTCTTGAATTTCTTCATTTTTTTCTTCTGCAACAGGTGGTGGAGGTGGCATAGGACAATTTCTATTTCGTTCTCGTATATATAAATGAACTATCATTGCATTGGTCTCAGCTTTATTTGCAATGAGTTTTACCATATTTTCATTACGTTCATTCGTGTTACCGTTCACATTGTTGTATATCAAAATCGATTTAGCCTTCAAATCGCACTTCTTATCAATCTTATGGAAATTATAGTGAATATCATCGAGAATAATAGATATTGTGATGAGACGCTGACCGCGTCGCTCTTTCACCAGTCTATCTGATTTGAAGGCGTCAAAATGTGAGTTATGCGTATGATTCGAAGGATAGTTCACAATGTTTAGTGTTTCAAATTTATCCATTGTGTTGATGTAAGACGCTTTCATAATCTTTTCAATGATGTCTTGATGTTCTATATTATCGAGCCATTCACTGTTTTTTTCATCAATATTTTTTGTATATTTTGATTTCAACTTTCGTACGTCTTCATCGTTCAATATATCAGGAATTACGGATATGTCTTTGATATCTTTTGGTTCTTCTTCTTTTATTTTTGGTGGGATTTCTGGATCATAGATGATTTCCTTAAAATTTCCCTCACGAAACCACAAATTGAAGGCGAATTTTTCTCCAGAAATTACAGGCGATCCAGCATGCTCTGATAACGGATGTTTCTTTATAGTTCCTTCGTAAACGTTGGAAAAAATGAGCAATTTTCCTCGTTCGGCGGGGACATCAATATTGAGCCTAGTGAAACGAGTCGATCCACCTTCGACTGGTGTGTTCAAATAACAAAGGGCTGTTGTCATTCTTTGACCTCCGAAACGCATGCATCGTCTTGATTTTTCACTGAAGTCATGGTCCCAACTATCGCAATGATTTCTGTATTCCTGTGCTATATCATAATGTATAACCTGAAATGCCTCCGCATTTTCAATCGGAAGTCCAACAATTTTTGAAATTTGTTTTGCAATCCTCAAAGTTGTTGTGTCGAAGTCATGTTTTATCCAGCAATTCTGACCAGATCTTCCATTTGTAACGACTCCACCTTTGTCACTACTTACGAGAGCCTTCTTTAGTTTGTCTTTTGAAATTTTGATGAAATGATTGCATGTTCTCGTACTCAAAACTTTTTTCTGAATTATAATCTTAGGGTCGGTATGTAAAATCTCCATCATCTATTTGATATCAAATTATAACTATATCAAACATTTATATTTATATGGATTTCAAAGGTGCGTTTAAAATAGATAATTTTTATAGTGTCATTAGATATACTATTACACATGAAGTCTGATATGTCTGATGAGCTTGTTAAATCGATGATTGATGCCGAACGCGCCGCATTGCTTAAACTTGTCCGCAAGGACTTGTCTTCTATCTCAAAGGAAACTGCTGATAAATTTGAGGCTGGCATTTCAAAATACAGTGAACTAGCTCTTCCTGTGATTCCAAAGAAGCCTAAGAAGAAGTCCTTTCGTAAAGTGAGTGCTTATCTTGCTTTCTGTAAGAATCTCCGTGAAGAGAATCGCAAGGCGGATGGAAGCCTTTCTTGTTCCGTTCTTGATATTACAAAGCGAGCGGGTGATTCTTGGAAAAAGATGACTGATTCTCAGAAATCTACCTGGTCTGCTAAGGCGTCTCAGTATACTGACGAGGCCAAGAAGAATTTTAAGGAAGAATCCGATGAAGTTTCTGTAGAATCTATCAACAAGATGGATAAGCGTGGTATTAAGAAGGTTGCGGCTGAGAAGTCGATTGTTCTTCCTGTGAACTTTAGCACAGCCGAGCTCAAAACCTATGTTGCGTCGAAGCTTTGAATACAATTATCAAATATCAAATAAAATAAAAGCAAAGCAAAGCAAAACAAAGCAAAGCAAAGCAAAGCAAAACAAAATGAAAACTCCTAGAACCCCCAAAAAAAAAGTATATAAAATAAAACGTATTTCTACAAATGACCTTAAAAAGCTACAAAATATGTTTAGATCTATTACAAATATCGTTCAAATATCGTAAAAAAGATAGCGATTACCGACAAGCCACTTAATTATGATTTCGACGACAAGTCGACACACTCGTTTCAATACCACACGTGATCGCATGACTTGCAGAGATAAATGAATTTCATATTCTCATTATCATAGCGAATAAAAACCGTTTCCTTGTCTTTTTTACAATTCGGGCATTCAAGTTCAATTTTGGGAAGGGTTTCGTCAAGTTTAGAAAATTTGTTTACGAAAATATCTTTGTAAATTTGTTTGTTCGGTGTGAAATCCTTGGAAATCACGGTAAAGTTTTCTTCAATAATTGTCTTGTCTAGGCAAGATTTGCAGAACTCATATAGTTCTTTATCTTGACCCATCACCGAAAGAACGTTGTCACAATTCTGACAGAACTTCATAGTGTTATCGATATCGATTATAATACTAATATATATTTTTATGTATCATTTTTCATTTTTTTCAGCGGTCTTTTTATATTTGATATATTAATGGATACAGAAACGAAGGTTATATGTAGAAAATATAATACAAACTATAATGTATTCGAACAGGAATCTTGTGCTCAAGTTTTCATAAAGAAGAAATCAAAAAAGACTTTGAGAAAAGAGAAGAAGAAATCGAAAACGAGACGAAAGAAGATGAAAAAAATTCCTATTTTTGAAAAAAAAAAGATGTTGAAAGATGCCAAAATATTCACTGATGTTTCAACGATTCCAGATGATATAGTAGATGTTGTTTTTGAATCCGTTGTATGAATCCAACATATCTAGTTCTCAAAATATGGTAGAAAATAACAATTTTTTATATATAGTGTAATTAATGGCTAAAAAGACACGGAAATCCGAAAGGAGATTGAAAAAAAAGCTTTCGCGTAAGAATATTAAAAACGACGTGATAGATGAACTACTTGACTTAAGGCGAAAGAATATTTTATCTGGAATGTCGAGAAAAGAGTCTAGACAAGTGTTTGAAAAGTTTACTCCACAGCCACAGCCACAGCCACAGCCACAGCCACAGCCACAGCCACAGCCAGAAGATGATAATATTTTGAAGGCCAAATTTATCATAGATAATGAAAATGTAGGAACTGGATCCGAGCCCGACACTATTCTAAAGGCCAAGTTTGATGTATCTGACTCTGACTCTGACTCTGATTCTGAATCTGACTCTGACTCTGACTCTGACTCCGATGATGACTACGAGTGTTGTCCTACAGATAAAAAAAAAATTCTAAAGGCAAAGTTTGATATTGATGATAAAAAAATTCTAAAGGCAAAGTTTGATATTGATGATAAAAAAATTCTAAAGGCAAAGTTTGATATTGATGATGACTATGAGTGTTGTCCTAAAAGAAATACTCCAATCTTGACACCAAAACTACCAAAATCTAATGAAATTCAAATTGACACATGTGTTGACAAACGATATCATTATAAATACGAAACGGATCCTACGGATTCCACATTCTTAAACTATGAAACAAAGAATAAGTACATAAAACTAAATTGCGGCAACCAGAAAGATTACTGGGAAAGAATTGAAAATGTGAGTAATCGGGATAAAGAATATCATGAAAAAATGTTCCCTAATATTTTCAATGAACCAGTCACCTTTCCTCGTTAGATAAAATACGAAAGAAAATTAGAAAAAATGACAGAATAAAGGACTTGAAAATTATATTTACATATAAATATAAAAACAGCAAATATGGTCGAAATGAATATGTGCAATAGGCTTCGTGGAGTTACAGTAGATGCACGTCTGCGCATCAAAATGGATGTAATCAATCAAAATGTATATGATGAAACAATCAATAGTCTACTATATTACGCAAATCAAGGAGAATCTGATTGTACGATCGACTTCAATTTCTATGTAAAAAGTTTAGGAATCGATTTCGATGATATCATTTATTATTTCAAGCATTACAATCAAGATTTTTGTGAATTTGAAATCGAAGTTGATGGAATGAATTCAATTCTATTCAATTGGGGTCGTTCTAAATTATTTGAATGAACATGTTTCTTCTATTTCCTGAACTTTTTTTACAAAAAAACCTTACTTCTCTTCAATGTTTACTCGTGATACCAACTAGAATACCAAGACCAAGGAGAATTTTCAAGATTAAAACTTGTAGCATGGAAAAACATCCTATCTCTCTCAGTCACTTTAGAAATATCCCAACCAGAAATGTCATAATCGAAATTCTCAGCACCAGCAAACATACCATCCATATCAGTCACACTAGAAGTATCCCAACGTCCAATAGGTTGATTGAAACTAACGCACCCATGGAACATATTACTCATAGTAGTCACACTAGAAGTATCCCATCTGGAGATGTCTTGATTGAAAGTTGAAGCTGAAATGAACATGTAGTTCATATCGGTCACTTTTGAAGTATCCCAGTTTTCCACTTTACCATATCTGTTGATAATAGAATCCTTTTGATACCCCCCTTTAAGGTAGTCTTTGACAGCAACACGAATACTTTCATTTTCTAGTGCCAACCTTATAAACGGAATAATCTCGTAAATAACTACCAATTCTGGTACATATATCATATTTGCTTGAGTAATCATTTGAGTAATAATGTGTAAATATTTTCTTTTTATGCACTAAAACACAATCCCCGAATCACTTAAGGGTTTATTCTCTCTTTTGATACAATTTTCTTTGACTCTTTCTTTAGACTTCCGTACCATCAGTACCCAGCACTCTTTACAGTATCCATTGTCCTTAAAGAAGAATATACTCTGTCTTTCTATATCACACAAACACTTCCCACATAGCAAAGTCATACCTTTTATAGTTTCAAGGTCATTTCTTTTAGCATTTTTGACTTTTTGATAGACATTGCAAGGTCAGTGCAAGTGTTTCATATAATCTCAATATAATTCTGGAGTATATCTACAGTAATATCTACAGTAATGCTCCCTGTAATTGCTGGCTTTCTAATATTTGACAAAGCCTTCTAGTATAGATGTATATATTAAAATGAAAAATGACTGTATCTACAGTAATGCTCCCTGTAATTGCTGGCTTTCTAATATTTGACAAAGCCTTCTAGTATAGATGTATATATTAAAATGAAAAATGACTGTAAATACTCCTAGAAATGAAATCTCCTGTATAAAATTCTATAGTTTCTGTAATTCTATAAATATGGACTGTTACTCTAATTCTAATCAAGTGGACATCGAACAAATTTGTAATGAAAAGTTACATAGAACGGCGTATGATCTTCCTGAGAATCGTCAAATTATCGACAAGTTCTTGCTTGAAAATTTACACCAACGAAAATGGCCAAAACTTCAACAAAAGATTCATGCATTTTCAAAGATTCATAAGATCACCGTAAGAAAGACCGATTTGGTAGCAGCCTATCATAAACTAAAACTTGATGAACCAGAAATTTATGGAATTATCATGAAAAGAGCTATGAGATCTCAAAGCGGTGTTCTTGTTTGCACCGTATTTACGGATGCTTTTCCAAAATATTTCGATGATGAGAAAGGCAAAGTAATGAGCCAAAAATTCAGTTGTAAACACAATTGCTACTTTTGTCCGTCTGAGCCCGCCCGTGAAGAAAACAAATGGATCGCTCAACCGCGCTCTTATCTTTCATCTGAGCCGGGAGTAGCTAGAGCAAATTCTGTAAACTATGACGTTGTTGCTCAAATCAACATGCGTCTAACGCAATATCAAAAGATGGGCCACGAACTTGACAAGCTTGAGGTCCTTGTACTCGGTGGGACATGGAGTGAGTATCCATTGCCATATCAGAAAGAATTCATTCGAAATATTTACTATGCATCGAACACATTTCATTCCAAAAGAGAGGCACGATTTTCTCTTGAAGAGGAAATGCTACTTAATGAAACGGCTAAAATCCGAATTATTGGATTGACTCTAGAGACACGACCGGACACAGTAACCATCGAAGAAATCAAAAGATTCCGTATGTATGGTTGTACAAGACTCCAAATGGGTGCTCAACACACGGACAACAATATTTTGAAATTATCTAATCGAGGTCATAAGGTCGAAGATACAAAAAATGCTATCCGTCTTCTTAAAAAGAATGGATACAAATTAGATTTACATGTAATGCCTAATTTACATGGATCAAATCCTGAACTTGATAAGAATATGTTGGATGAGATTCTGTACGACGAGGACCTGCAAGCGGATCAGCTAAAATTGTATCCAGTTAGCGTCGTACAATGGTCAGTCTACGAGAAAATGTTTAATGAAGGAGTATACAAACCATATTCAGATGATATACTTAAAGACGTGCTTTTATACGTAAAACGGAAGATGCATCCATGGATTCGTCTGAATCGTGTGATTAGAGATATTCCCGAAAGCGAGATTTTGGGAGCGTGTTCTAATCCAAACATGCGTCAAGACCTCGCCAAGATTGCGAACTGTCAATGTATTAGATGTCGTGAAGTCAAGGGAAACAAAGTCGACCCTAACTACAAGCTTATTCGTCGAGATTACAAAGCAAGCGGAGGTCGAGAAGTTTTCCTCTCTTTTGAATCTCAAGATGAATCTACAATTTATGGATTTCTTCGTTTGAGATTACAGGACATTGAAGAAAACGATAATGAAGTCTTTGATGAACTCAAGGATTCAGCATTGATTCGAGAGCTACATGTATACGGTAACGTTTCTAAAGTAGGCAACAAAAAATCGAATTCTCAGCATTTAGGATTTGGAACGAAACTTCTGGCAGAGGCAGAAAAAATAAGTGTTCATAATGGACTCACAAGTATTTCTGTAATTTCTGGAATTGGAGTCCGTCAATATTATAGAAAACGTGGATACATTGAGACCACAAAGCATGGATACTTGAAAAAGAATCTCATAAACTACAATACTATCAAGACGATTATCAAGACGATTATCGAGACGATTAAGACTATTTTTACACTGATGTTTCTATTTTATATTTGTTCACACATACGTAACTTTCGATGAGAAACAAGAGCCGAAAGTTTTTTCATTAATTATTTGAAAAAAAAATAGAAAATGATTGATCGTTTGAATGATTCCGATTCTAAGTCGATTCAATTAAAATGACTGATTCAGAAGATACTTATCAATTCGGAATAAACCAAAGTCCTAACTCACTAAATACAATTCATCAATCTGATCCCGTTCAAAGTCTTGTCGAACCGTTCGAAGAGGTCACTATTAAAGATCGCTTGGAAGAACAAGAAGAATCAGAATGTGACATAGTAATAATTCGCAATTTGAAATCTCGATATGAGGATGAAATATTTGCATTACAATCTATAATCAATGCTAAAAATATTGAAGCCATGTGTTATCACACCTTATCACAATCACAGAAACATGGCTATATTGTTGAAAATGAAATCAGAGGAAGGGTCTTTAACGTGAGTTCCACTCCAAATCAGACAGGAACTCATGACATTACTAAAGAAGAAAATAAATACAATAACCAAGAGAATGTATCTATAAAAACAACCGTTTCGAAAAACATAGACTGTGGTGATATTTTGAGATTTTACAAATATGATTTCAATGAAATCAATACCATTATTGTAGTGTCTCTTCATCAAGATAATGATTTCAAAAATATTAGTAACATTTATGAGATAAACTATGACCTAGAATTGCACAGATACTTATTTGGTTCTATTACTTATGAGGAACTTAAAGAATATTGCAATTTCATTAAACATATTAAGAGCGGACCGGTTGACGATACTATCAAGAACACATACAAGTCAAAAAAAAATGAGTTGCAGGTAAAACATAATATGCGTATCAACATTAGCCCTAAAGTAGACAGTCATAAGCAAAGACGGGTTCAGTGTTCTATACCAAAATTTTTACAAATTTGCAACAATCATATTATTTATAACAGTAAGGCATTCACAGGTAAAACCAATTTTGTAAGGAATGTGATGATACAAGCAAGATTTCATTCAACTAAAAGAACTTTCAGGAATTGACATTGAACTATTCCACAATAGCCAAAATCGTATTGTATGTCTTTATCAATTCTTGTTTTGAAACTGATTTCGGACCGCAAATCCAATCAGCCTCTTCAAATACACACGTATTCAGTTTCGAGAACAAATCTTCGTTGAAGTTGTCAAACTTAATGAAATAATGACTTTGAACACTTCTTTCAGATGAACTGTTTTTGAAGATTTTACCTGCATTTACGCCGACCCTACGAAATGAAATGTCATAATCTTCAGTTTTCTTAACAAATCTAAATTTGTTAGGTTCGTATTTCAATGGGATTGGACGGTTCACCGATTTTAGTTTCCAAATTTGAAATACACATGAGACATTGTAAGGTGTTCCATTTAGTAGGAATGAATCACTTGGTAAATCTTTTTCGAAGATTAAATGAAATTTTGTGGGGAAATGTCTCTTTAAACTCTCTTTTTTGAAACTTTTCGGTAAAATGAACGAAATCGTGTTTGCGAACTCAGCTGATTTTTTAATGAATTGTATAGCAAGTTTTGATTGTCTTCCAAAGGGTGGATTACCTATTACATGTGTTTTGCTATTGGAGTTGTGAGAATATGTTAGATAATCTTTTTGAGTAATTTTTTCGTTTTCAGGTAAGATATCATAAAACCTTGTATTATCACAGAGTTTTTCTAGAGATTCGATGAAAGACCCATTACCCGCAGATGGTTCAATAATAATATCGTTCTTTTGGTCAACCTCAACATATGTATTAAAACTTTCTATACATTTATTTGCTACCTTAGGATGTGTGTAAAATTTATCGATTGTATTTCTATTTGTTCCTGTGTTTTGTTGAACCATACTTTATACAATATATAATAACATTTCAAACCATTTTTCATAAATAGCTGAGGAAATCCGTCATTTCTTTGAACAATTATGAATAATTAGATTCGCAAGCGTCTTCCATAGAACCACGACTAATCAGCAATTCGCATAAAAAAAATGAAAAATGATTTGCGATAGTTAGATATAGAGATAACATATGAATTGAAGTTATGGAGAATTATAAGGATATTTCAAAAAGAATTACGGATCATTTGATTGCAAGTGATAAATCTTTCCTGTATTCCCATCAGATTTCTAGCTTCAATCACTTTATTTCAGAGTTAATACCAAATGTTGTAGAAAATTATGGTCCTATCAAATTATATGGTAACTATAACGAAGATGCGCAAAAATACGAGAATTTGATTGAAATATCATTTTCGAATGTGACTTTCCATTCACCAGCTCATTATAATTCCAATGGAGTTTTAAGAGTGCTGATGCCTGAAACAGCAAAATTGAACAACCACAATTATTCTTCCGATCTTCATGTTGATATTAATATCAAAACGACTCAATATTCAGGTAAAGAATTGATTGATACGGAAACCGAGAATACAACTTTAAAGCACATACTTATCGGTAAATTACCGATTATGGTTGGTTCTAAATATTGTAACAAAACTAATTCAGAAGAAGGTGGATATTTCATAATAAACGGTTCTGAAAAGGTTATCATTTCCCAAGAAAGACAAAAAGAAAACTGTCCATTTGCCTTCAATTTGAGCACATCAAAATACGATAAATGCGTAGAGATCAAAAGTTCAAATAACAAGAAGCTACTGCCATCAAAATCATTCGTCTTGAAACGTTGTAAAAAGACCGATATATTCGGCCATGACATTCATGTCAATTATTCGGGACTGAAGAAAGAAATACCACTCGTAATCCTCCTCAAGTCTCTTGGAATTTCAAATGATAAGGAGGTGATGGATTATGTTTTGAATGGAGTTGATCCTAATAGTCAACTTGGATTCATGTATTCTAAGTTTATGGAATCTTCAATTACAAATTACAGTGAATACAATCATGTATCTGCAATTGAGTTCATGACTAAATTTGTAAATATCCCATTCAAAAGAAACAGTGAAAACAATTACGATCAAAAAGTAAAATGTGTGGAATACTCACTGAGTGTAGATTGTCTTCCTCATCAATCGGACGTAATGGGCAAACTTAAAATTATCGGAGTAATGCTTAGGAAATTAGCTCTGTTTTCTAATGGTTTGATCGAAGAAGACGATAGAGATGCCTTTTCGAATAAATCTATTGATTCGCCCGGAATAATGTTAGCTAATCTGTTTCGTCAATCTTTCACTAGAATGATTAAGGATTCGAACGTAAATATAAACCGTGAAACGAACTCCGGAAGTTGGAAGTTAACATCAAACTTTCACAATATCATTAACAAGAAAAATGTCTACAAATTTTTCAAGAGCTCGATAATCGAGAATAGTTTGCGATATTCACTTGCAACGGGAAATTGGGGTACTAAAAATAGCACTGTAAAAGTTGGTGTTGCGCAGGTTTTACAAAGACTCAGTTATCTAGGCACTATTTCACACCTTCGTCGAATTCAAACTCCAATAGATAAAACAACAAAAATGACCAAGCCACGCAAATTACACCTAACGAATTACGGTTATATTTGTCCACTAGAAACACCCGAAGGTGCTTCAACCGGAATCGTGAAAAATCTAGCATTTAGTTCTATAATTACTGAGAAAACATCTGATGATATTGTCTTGAAATCTATTTCAGATTTTGAAGAACGAACTCTCGAGAATAATACCACAGATTGTGATTCTATTGTATTCCTCAATGGTCAATATGTTAGAAATATATGTGATCTTGTTGGTCTGTCTAACTTTCTCAAGGAGAAACGATTGAAAGGATTGATTCATATTCACACATCTCTTCACGTCGATTTCGTATTCAAGACTCTCAATATTTATACATCGCGTGGTCGTTTGACGCGACCTCTAGTAAGAACAGCAAATCTAAGCGAAAACCTCAAGAAATTGAAAGACTGCAAAAATTACGCAGATATTGCATTGAAAACTGAATTGATTGAATATATTGACGTAAATGAAATTAAGAATTGCATGATTTCCACAAAATTTGAATGTGATTTAGAGAATTATACGCATGTTGAAATCAACAACTGGTTTACGTTGGGAGTAGTCACGGGTAACCTTGTCTTCTCTAATCGAAATCCAGCTCCTAGAGTAACCTATGCTGCTGCTATGTCAAAACAAGGGCTTTGTGTGTATAACACGAACTTCAATAAACGTTTCGATAATGTGTCAAATGTATTGTGGTATCCTCAGAAGAATCTAATAAGAACTGATATGAGTCTCTACACGAAAACTCACGATAATCCTAATGGAAGCAATGTCATTATTGCAATTTGTGCTGATAAAGGATTCAATCAGGAAGATTCACTTATCTTCAACAAAAGCTCAATCGAGCGTGGACTATTTCAGAGTAGTTTCTACAGAACTTACTATGTAGAGGAAAAATCGAATCAAACTACTGGAAATAGTGAAAAGTTTTGCAAACCTTTACAAAACAATACCTTGAATTTGCGATACTGCTCTTATGATGCTTTGGGTGAGAACGGTATTCCTATCAAGGGTAAATTCGTTAATTCCGGAGATGCTATTTTCGGTAAAGTTGCTCCCGTTCAAAATCTGAAGAAAGTAAAGACGGTCCAGTTATTTGATAAGGATTATGTTGATAAGTCTTCTTATATCAAGGACAATGAATCTGGTTTTGTTGATGATGTGCTTATTGGGGAAAATGCGGATGGTTTCAAATTTGCGAAAGTCAAAATTCGTAGCGATCGAGTCCCTATTATAGGCGATAAATTTGCGTCGAATTCCGCACAGAAAGGAACTATTGGTTGTATTTTCCCTGAAAGTGACATGCCGTACACTCAAGAAGGTATAAAACCGGATATTATCATAAATCCGCATGCGCTTCCGTCTCGTATGACTTTCGCACAATTACTCGAAACACTGATTGGTCATGAATGTCTCGATCAAATGAGATTTGGCGATGGCACTCCTTTCGCAAATATTGATGTGAATGATGTGATCAATAGACTTGATGAAAAAGGTATGGACAAATTTGGGGAATCCATTATCTATTCGGGTGAAGAAGGTCGAAAATCAAGATGTTTCATTGGTTCCTGTTTCTACATGCGCTTAAAACATTGTGTGGAAGACAAGGTCCATGCTCGTTCTGTAGGTCCAGTGACGCAGCTTACACGCCAGCCGCTTGACGGTCGAAGTAAAGCCGGTGGACTACGAACTGGAGAAATGGAGCGTGATGTAATGATTTCTCATGGTGTTGCAAGTTTTCAAAAGGAGAAATTCAATGAACTATCTGATAAATTTGATGTTCATGTCAACGAAGACGGGTTCATTTGTGTTAAAAATGACAAGAAAAACATTGTAAATTCGTTTACAGAATCCCAAGATTCAAAGATAAAGAAGATTTCCATACCATTTTCACTGAAACTCCTAACTCAAGAAATATTATCGATGGGTATATCTATCAAGTTGAAGTAGAATAGACGAAACCCAAACCAAATCTAACCTAACCAAACCAAACCGATTCAACGTCTATTCACATACAAAAAGTTGTTGAGTTTAAGCTATTGAAACAGAGGTCTTCGAATAAAATTGTGTTCTTGTAGCTCAGTTAATACAATAAATAACATATACGCACCAAAAAAATAATTCATTTTCGTAAAACCCCATATAATTACAAGTATATAATATGGAATAATAATACTTACAATTAAACTTATTATTTTGACCTCTCGTTTTGTTATATTACAGGAACCACAATAAAAAACCGAATATTGTACATATAAACTGAGAAGAATACTTACAAAAACTAACAACATCGTAGTTATTATTTTTCCACCTGTATCACTCATTGTCTATATATTATATATATAAAAATAGCATACTATACTAGTCATAGAGAATGAACATGAACGTCTATTCACATAAGAACATTTGCGGGCTCGGTTTCAGGCTTTGGCTCTGGCTCGGAACTCAGATATTCTTCTGGAATGGGCGGCGTACTGTTGGAATCTAGATATAATATAAAATAAATTAAAAACCATAAGCACAACAAAAACTTTCGTCAACCCCCACATATTTACAAGTATATAATATGGAAGTATATAAAATGTTATTAAATATACTATTAAAATATATGTATATTCCCTTTTACTGGCATTACTAGAACTAATAGCCATCATAAGGAAAATGACAAATAGAACAAAATTTACAACTAATAACAACATCGTAGTTCTTATTTTTCCATCTGTATCACTCATTGTCTATATATATTATATAAATATAAAAATAGTATACTATACTAGTCATATAGAATCGAACATGAAGATGAAGATTGCTTGTGTGAAGACATGTGGAACGTTGCATTTTCCAGAAATAACCTTGAATAATAATAACATTCATCAGCAAATAAGGGAACAGCTGGATGAAGATGTCGTATTCGTTAATAAGCATATCGTTAAAGGAGTTGTATATGAAATTTATTCCCAAACCGATTCTAAATGTTCGACAGCTAATATGAACAACTTTTATCCAGAATTTGTGTATGGTAACATGTATATTGTTATTTTCAGAAACGGATCATATGTCGAGACAGATGTTTACGATTTCATTAACTTTCAAAATTCAATGCTTATTGAACTTGGATCTGAAGATTCATCAACCGATGAGGAAATTTAAGAGAAAACTCCCAAAAACTGAAAAAAATGGTTCATTCTGACCCCTTGTTAAGTGAAACTAAAGTTCAATACATAGGCGGTTATATCTATTATGGAAGAGAAACTTAGAGTAGTCATCTTGACACGTATTTGTTATAAAGCTGCTGAATATGATGCTAAGTATTTCGCCTACTATGTTGGAAACTGTTTGGAACAATTTCTGAACAGATTGGGGATTTAGACTCATATAAATTCGGATAAGTCCGTAAAAAAAACGCATTTTCTTCACTGATGGGTGAAGTTTTTTTATAAGTCTTGGTATATACTTCTATGTTTTTCTTGTAAACATAAGAAAATTCACCCAAAATCGAAAAAATGGTTCGTTTTTAACCTTGAAAAAATATATAACAATTAAAAACAAAAAGTCAAACAAGTTCAAAAATCAAACAACTTTAAAAATGTCTGTCATTAAGTACTACACTCACGTTAAGTACCATAAGGATGGGACTTCTGATTTTAAGATTTTCAAGCTTCCAAAGACGACCCTGTCTTTTCAGGATCGTATGATTGATGAAATCGGCAGTTTGCCGATTGCGATTGATTGTGCCGGAGAGGATGTCGATGTGAATATTAAGCCGTGGATTAATCTTAAGGGTCTTATTTCCAACAGCTATACTTTTCATGCTGTAGAAGACATGATTCGTGGCGATTCCCCGGAATCCAGGTACACTCCTGTAAAGATGACTGGTAATTACTTTAATGGAATCCGGTATGTCTAACTTATGGAAGCAAGATTGACTTTAACCTCAACAAGGAGGTTCAAAAAATAAAAACCAAATAAAAACCAAAAGACGAGTCTTCGGACCACAAAAAGGAATAAAAAGGTTTTTTACTTTTTTTGTCCAAACATAAGAAAATTCACCCAAAATCGAAAAAATGGTTCGTTTCTACCCCTTGAAACTATATAATGTTAAGTCTACACCTCTGCCAAAAACAGAGGATTTCGAAAAGAAAGACTTGGAAAAGAACAACTTGATAAAGATGGAGGAGAAGAATCACTATTTTGAGATTATTCCTGATTCTAGGAATGATAGCATGTGTAAGTTTCGCATTTATCAAGTTCTCGATAAAGATGTTATCAAGAACGCAAGCAAAAGTGACGTCATTTCTAAGGTCATCAATTCTAAGCCTGACACTAAAAAAATGAAGTTAATTCATGAGGTTAAAAGCATGCCTGTCATTGATGCCATTGCTGCCCTAAGCGACAAGTCGCCGGAGGAAGTTGATGCTGTGCTGAAATATCCAGTTAACGCTCGACGCCTCCGTGCGGTTAAGCGTGAACGTAAGCGAAAAGAGGCTGCGAAAAAGCATGAATCGCCTTCTATCAAGCAAAAGAAGCGAAAGTTCATTCATGTTTAGAGCGGATGAGTTCGCAAAAAAAAGACGCATTTTCTTCACTGATGGGTGAAGTTTTTTTATAAGTCTTGGTATATACTTCTATGTTTTTCTTGTAAACATAAGAAAATTCTCCCCAAAATCGAAAAAATGGTTCGTTCTGACCCCTTGAAAGTATTATATCGTAATACACCTACACACACTGCATAACTTACAGAAAAGCGAAAACAATATGAGCTCTTCTGACGTGTGGACGCCTTCGAATGAAGCCGAGTTTAACAATCTCGAGAAAAAGTGTGGAAGTCTCCTTTCCAATGATATCAAACAGCTAATGAATGAACCTATCATCGAAATCGGAAACTATCCCCATAATGAAAGCAGTGCTGCGAACCATAATTTTCGCAATGTCTTATGGTAGGAACCAAAAGACAAAAAAAAGACGTATTCTCTTCACTGATGAGTGGAGTTTTTTTTGTCGATCCACAACAAATATCTTTTGGTAACCCCGTAACCCCATTTTTTCTCTGTAAACAAAAAAAACTTAGAGACCCAGGTTATGTTACTCGAGTAAATACCTCGGGAAAAAGTCTAGACCCTCTTCATTATATTGACTCCATCCCCATTCATCGAGTCTTTCTTTAAATTCATTATAAGCATCTTTATAACAAATTCCTTGTTTCTTTATAAGATTGTAGATTTCTTCTGGCATTTCAGATGTTGTTGTTTTACCCAATACTTTTCTGTTATAAACATGGGGAATAACAACTTCAAGTTTACTACGATACCACAAAATATCTCCATATTTTGCATTTCTTATTACATAATGAGGATCACTTTCATCACCCAACCAATAATCATCTTGTATTTGATCAATAATTTTAGTCGGTTTATGATAGTACATCATTGCCTTCTTCCTACCGCCACGGCGATCAATATCACTAATAAAAACTTCCGAAATTTGCCGATACATAAGATATACTTCTTCGGTCAATCGCAGATGTTTAAGATATTCTTTATCTTTGATATTAAAACGATTATATGCTAACTGAAACGCACCGCGAGACGTGGTCGCCAAAGCACGGAAACCAGAAACTGACGGAACAAACTCCATAATCTCTGTAATAATAAACGATACATGG
>JGI24920J38491_100562_pt1 | contig 32999 bp, 29 predicted proteins | sample LinPFosmplate8_FD_38491 | JGI IMG/M metagenome (IMG submission 38491)
TGCAGGTCGACTCTAGAGGATCCCACTATTTTATATTTTTAAAGGAATATTTTTTCTTCCGCCACATAGATACGTCGTGCGTTTTCATGATTGTCTCGAGCACAAAATCGTAGTCGTTGCGAACTATGTTCCGTATATAGCTGTCGTACATCCGCTTCGACACGAGGAGTGGTTGAAGCGAACGATGATACAGCTGGTAGTTCTCTCTTGTTGTCCAGATTAAGACCTCTTTGGGTATGTATTCAAATATAACGCGCCGAATGTCGTCACATATTCTATATTTTTCAATCATATCAATATTGTCTTTCATTATAATCTATAGTAAACACTCAGATTATAATAACATGTACTTCTTACTCACTTATTTTATAATGTTTTTAGAACTGGTGATACAGGGGTTTTCTGTACCATAGGTGATTCCATCCCAACTTACCTGTTTGGATGTGGCCCACCTATACTTAGCACAATTGCCTCTGCTGGTATTATACGGCGTTCGTGCAAAGTTCTCCTCGCTTCCTTGAAAACTGCCACGATTCACGTTATCTATATTGACAGTGCACTTTGAACCACCGGACCCAGAGTCGAACCAGTAATCTGGACAATCTCCTACCAATGGTGGCCATGTCATATTCTGTTTCATGTTGTTCATGTTGATAGCGATGACAATCAATAAGATGATTAATATAGCAAGACTTATGTAAATAACTGTTTTTTGGAAACTCATTATATAAATAAAAAAGAAGATAATTTTTTGTGACTCTACTATATAATGAATCAGCAATTTAATGGACGTGTAGACATTCGCTCCCCTGATACAAAGTCACTTTTCAACATGTATGATAAAATTCCCGCTCACCAATGTACCACATACAGAAACGCACTCGATGGCCAATGGGACACATCATCATTGTCAGACGCGTATTTTTCTAAAGAAAACATACAGCATATTCAGAATAAGATACGAGAGGGCGTGTATATGAAATCAAACGGAGAATACAAAATAGCAGAACAGGATTGTGATGTGCTAAAGGTAGTGATGCGTTCTATTTACTTACAATATTCGTCGAATCTGCCAAACAGTATCCCCGAACAAATCAAGGCTCTCAATCAAATGGTGATGAACTATTGTATCCCCCAAGTGTTTAGCGAGGCACAGGGCTACTTGAAATACTTGACCGACGCAAGCTCCATGTATGTGCCCATGTCGCACCCCATTCTTCCAAAAGAAAACGACAAGCAGCTTGAACTCAAGCCATGGTTCTAATTATGAAAAATGACACTACATCTACAGTAAGCTATTTATATGATAACGAATATCGTTACGTTACCATATAACATCATGATTATACACTTATTATTTATGTGGTTATTCGTTATACGGACTTGTTATTGGTATTCGACGCCAATACTACCACCCTCTTCTTCACCTTCTTAATTTTTGTGCCGCCGCCAGTGCCACTACTCTTATCTGTATCTACATCCGTCGACATAAGACGTTCGCGCATCTCCTTGTATTGTACATACGCCTGACTCAGCTCACCCAGCTCGGTGAGCCACATGTTCTGTATCGTGGTCGCCTGAACGACCTCCAGCTCCTTTTGTTTCTTGTCGTGGTCGTTCATGATCCTCTCCACGTTCTCTTGCGACACGCTGTCCATGGCCATCTTCACAAGATACTTGTAGTCCTCGTCCTTGCCCAGCTTGTCGTATCCCTTCGCCTCCAACATCTCGTCGATTACCTCCCGCGACTTTCGGCGAAGGTCGACCGTTCCCTTCAACACCTCCTGGATATACTTGGCCTTGTTCGACATCACCACCAGCTCCTTCGTGATCTCGTCAACCATATACTTCTTGCGCTCTTCATACAACTCCAGTCGCTTGGTGTAGTAGTCGTTGATAATTTCAGTCACGCTGTCGTATTTCTTCAACTTGTCGTCGTAGTCGAACAAGTGCATGTTGTTGCCCGACACAGTGCTATACAGCTTGAGCAGTTTGTGAACGCCGTTACAATCGTGGTCAGCCTTTGCAGCCTCGAGTTCAGCCAACTTTCCCTTGGGAAACTGAATCGTAAAGTCCACGTTGGTGTCCTTGCTCATGTCGTCGTAGTCCTTGATTTTCGGCGTAATCTTTTTGCCATTCGAATCGGACGTGTCCAACAGTCCCTCTAAGTGCGACTTGAAATCGTCCGTCCAATAACCAATGGGAAGCTCGGTGACGCGAACCTTGTCTCCGCCCAGCGGCTCGTATTTACCCTTGACAAGAAACCTGGACGCCCCCAATTTGACGACCGTTCCCTCGAACCCCTCGTAGTAGGGAACAAACTCCGTGTTCGGCTGCGTTCCATTCAGCTTCGCACGCAAATACTCAATGATGTCGGTCGGGTTGTAGGGCATGATATCCGTGCTGAACCCGGTGCCAATGCCCTTGGCTCCGTTCACCAGAATCATGGGGATGATCGGGGCGTAGAAGATAGGCTCCACCATCAACCCGTCGTCGTTCAGATACTTGAGGATGGGGTCGTCCACCGCCGGAAAGAGTTTGCGGGTGATGTTGCTGAGGTAGGTGAAGATATATCTTTCCGACGCACTGTCCTTGCCGCCCTGAAGACGCGTCCCGAACTGACCGCTTGGCACAAGCAGGTTGATGTTGTTCGACCCGACGAAGTTCTGACCCATTCCCACGATCGCCGCATTCAGAGAGGCCTCGCCGTGGTGGTAGCCTGAATGCTCAGACACATACCCCGAAAACTGTGCCACCTTGATTTCAGCGGTCAGGTTCTTCTTGAACGCCGCAAACAGGATCTTCCGCAGACTGATTTTGAGCCCGTCCATCAAGTTCGGGATACTTCTGTCGCAGTCGTATTTCGAGAAGTGGATGAGCTCCTTGTGGATGAACTCGTCATACGACACCGCCTCCTTATTCGTGTCCAGGTAGCTGTCGCGGTCGTAGTTGCCCAACCAGACTTTCCTGTCGTCGGCACGCTTCTTGTTGAAGACCATGTCAATCGTGTTGTCGGTTTCCTTTCCGCCATGGTCAAACCCCACAATCTTCTTCTTGGCGAAATACTCGCGGAACTCCTTGCCCGTGCTTGTCCCCAATCCCTTGTAGTATTTGATGTTCCAACCTTTCGGGTCGTGGTTCATCGTCTCGAGCCAGGCGTCGTATTCGCCCGTGTTGTAAAACATCAACTCGGCGGTGCCTTTACGGGCCTTGAGGATCGGCGTGTTCATGAATCCAATGAACCCCGACATCACCGCCAAGCTGGGCCACACCGCCTGGAATAGGTTGACCCCCAGTCCCTTGATGTGACTGCCGTCCAAATCCTGGTCCGTCATGAACAAGACACGACCATACCGCAAGGTGTGGTGAACCTGCTCGATGTCCTTGTAGGTCTTTCCCGTTTCCAATCCGAGGATTTTCTTCAGGTCGGCAATCTCCTTGTTGTCTGCGATCCGCTTGGTGGTCTCGCCGCGCACGTTCATGATCTTGCCCTTCATCGGATACACGCCATAGATGTTCCTGTCCGACGAAGACAGCCCAGAGACAATCCCCGCCTTGGCCGAATCTCCCTCACAGAAGATGATGGTGCATTCACGGGACTTGTCCGTGCCGGCCCAGTTGGCGTCAATCAGTTTGGGAATGCCGCGCACGTTCTTGCTTTTCGTCCCGTCCGTCTTCTTGGCCGCCTTGTTTTCCTTCACTTCGGTGATGGCACACGCCGCGTCCATGACCCCCATCTTCGCCACCTTCTCGATGAACTTGTCGCTCACCGAACAGCTCGATCCGAACTTGGAACTGGGGGTGTTCAGGAAGTCCTTGGTCTGGCTATCGAAGGCCGGGTTCTCGATGTCGCAGCGAATGAACAGGATGAGCTGCTCCTTGATGGAGTTGGCGTTCACGGTCACTTTTTTCTTCTTCTCGATATACGCAACCAGTTTGCGCGTGATTTGGTGGAGGATGTAGTCCACGTGTTTACCTCCCTTCGAGGTATGAATGCCGTTGACATACGACACCTGCTGGAACTCGTGTGTGGGACTCATTGCGACGGCATACTCCCACCGTCCGTTTTCGGCGTCCTCATACACCCGAGGGGTTTCGTCTTTGGAACCAATGTACATGTCCACATATTGCTGAAACGTCTTCACCGCAACGGGCTGCGAGTTGTATTTGACCCTGATATTTTTTTCCGTGACTGCGGCCACATCATAAATGCGTTTCGCCAAGATGTTCACCATGTCCACGCTGAGCCCGTCGACGCCAAATCGTGCATAGTCGGGCTTGAACGTGATCTTGGTGTAGGGTTTGGTCTTACACTTGGTGACCTTGGGTTTGCCAATCACGTCGAGATTGCTCGAAAAGGACTGGGTATATTTGAGTCCTCGCGTATGGTCGACCGTTTCAATCGACCCCTCGGTGGACCAGATCAAGACGAGCTTGAACCCGAACCCGTTCTTGCCGCCCACGATTTTCTTTTCGGTTTTGTTGTAGTTGGTGCTGGTGCGGAGGTGACCGAAAATGAGTTCGGGAATCCAGATGTTGTATTCGGGATGCATCGCCACGTCAATGCCGTTGCCGTCGTTGGTCATCGTGATGGTTCCGTCCTCTTGAATACCAATGTCAATGTAAGATACAGGAATGCTGTTTTCTTTTCCGTCCGCGACCGCCTGTTTCATGCGGACCACATGGTCGCGACAATTCACAATGCCCTCGTCAAACAATTTATACAGTCCCGGAATATAGGTCACGTTTTTCTGGTTGATTTTTTGGTTCTCCTTGTCATACAGCCACATGTCTGCCTCGACATTCTCCACCGACCCAATGTAGGTGTCTGGATTGGCAAGGATATGCTCCTTGTCAGTCTTCTGCTGATACTTCTCGGCCAAGTCGTCGTTGCTTTTAGCGGACATGATTCTGTAGCTTTATCTGCTCGTCTATTTATATTTGTTCTTCCTTCATTTTTATTTTATATTCGCGAACCATTCAAGAGAACAAGAGAGATAGACAACAATATAAAACTAATTTGTGTCTGTATGTTAGAGAACATGCCTGAACCAAACGAAGTGGAAGATGAATTGGAACATGAAGTGGAAGATAGATTGGAAGATGACGATGAAGTTAGCGTTGATCTTGATTTTTTCAGGGGGAGTCGTTCCATGTCATCCCTACTGGTGGAGAGAGGTGTTGGCTCCAACCTAGTCAGTGACAGCAGGAATGTTCCGCTGGATATGGCAATCGAGCCCAATCCAGTCGGTACCAATGGAAATGCCTCTCTGCCCATGGCATTTAATCATAACAGCCCCGAGGCGGACGCCCTCGGGGAAGCACGTCCAGTTGATTTTTGCGAATATATAGAAAATGAAGTGAAATACGGAAACCCTGACGCAATCCCCCGATTCTGTCCCGTGCCAAAGGTAAAGGGGATTTATCACCCTACACAGGAACAAACCTATATTGGATTCATACACGGAAGGAAAAACCAAAGCCGCGGTATCACCACAGACAGAGGATGTGCGGTCAACAAAAAGCTGCCAGGCACGTTGGGAAACCCGAACGCCATTTCAAAGAAGATGCGTCACGCGGAAGTCATATCTGCAAACAATACGAAAAGCGGGACAACGCGTTTTATTTTTAACAGTGGCGACAGCGGAGAGAGATACGGACAGCCTGGGGGAATCACTCCGCCGTTGCGCAATCGGTTTTAATCTGAGATATATCCTGGAATTTATTTATTTTCTCCTATTAATTTATAATGACTGGATTGTCCAAAGCTCAAAGAGAGAAATACGACATGGTGATCGGTAGCCGCAGACAGGTACACAACGGAACTGCCCACCACACTTCTGGTGGACTAACCAAGGATAAGCTGTTCATGACCAAGAACGGACGCATTGTCAGCAAGGCCAAACACTTTAGTGCCAAGAAGGACAACCGTCTTGTGAAGGCTGGCTATGGAACCCGAAAGGGCAAGTTTGGATTTGTTATGCTTAAGGGGAAGAGTAGAAAGAGCGGAAAGAGCGGAAAGAGCAAGAAGCGAGGAAGGAGCAGCAAGAAGAGAACCATGAAGAAGCGCGGAGGATTCTCTGGTCACATGCCTCTCAATCCCGAGAACTACGACGGTGCGGGTGTAGGAACCAGCGGAGACGCGGTCCAGTTCGCTGCTGGACAGGCTGGAGGATACTCTGGTCACTTGCCCCTCAACCCCACTGCATATGACGGTGTGGGTGTAGGAACCAGTGGCGTGGCTCTTCAGGAGGAAGCCGGTATGGCTGGAGGAAGACGCCGCAGACGCAGGAAGGGCGGTTATTCTGGAAAGAGTGCCTTAAGCTACTCTGAATACCCTGGTTCAATGAACGGAGGAAAGAGGAGGAAGTCGCGCAGAAAGAGAGGTGGAAACTGCCCCAATGGAGGACCCCCTGGTTCTGAACCAGGGTGTTAGGAATCCAATGACGCTGAGTAACCGATGCGGTGACAGAACTACAGAGTGACATTCTGATTCTGACGTTCTACGTACCAACAATCTCGTATACAATACGACATTGTTCCTTGTATGCTACCCCTGATACCACGTATTCGATATAAACGTGCCATACACAACGTGTCCGCTCACATGCTCACAAACACATTTTTCGAAATAGCGTTTATTCACTACATATTTAGGTTTGTACACGCCGCAGTAATATTGGTATGCGTCATCAAACGAAATAAATTCGTCCGTGTTTTTCAACGCATATTGTTCCTTCATCTTGGTCATTGCGTCGCCGATGTCCTGGCGCTTGTTCCACAAGTCGCACGAAACGTTCATGATGTATTTGTTGTCCACCACGTCAATGTCCGGAAAAAAATGGTGAATGATTTTCAACGCCTCGGTCTCGTCTGTTTGACCCGAGTGCGCGTTGAACAACATACACAGCTCGTCGACCTCCAGTTCGTCGTTAGTCGACGAAACAACGTGCGATTCCCAAAAGTCAAGCAGTTTGCGCACAAGGGGCAGGTGCTTGCTTGCGATGTTGACAAAGCGGTCGTTTTCCGCGTCGAAGTCGTATTTCTGAACAAGGATCTGCTTCACCGCGCTGAAGTAAATCATGTTCGGCAGGTTGCGCTCCGACAAATACGATTTCCATAGATAGTGGATATCCTTGAGCTTCAGATGATAGGTGGACGGAGACGGACTCGACTCGTGGGCAATGTCGATCACGTTGTCGCAGAAATCAGTAACAATTTGCTGCTGGTCTCGGTTCTTCAGGAACAGCGTGTACTGCTTCAGCGCCTCCCCTGCCTTTTTCTGAATGTATTCGTCGCCCCCGCCAAACCGCGACGAGTAGTGACACGCGACGCAAAACAGGTCCAGGCTCTGGTTGACCGTGATTTCAGTTTCGCGTTCTCCCACAAAGTGAACAACGCGGCAGTTCGTGTAATTGTGCGATTCGTGGTACTTCACAAAGTTCTTGGACAACCCGCCGTGACCAATGGTGATATAGGCGTAGGTATCAAGCAGTGTCAGCAGTGATTTCGACTTGCCGTGTGCCAAGTAAATGTTGTCGCTGTTCTTCTTCAGGATAGTGTCGCCCAGCACCGTCAGGAAGTATTTCGCCTCGTCCCTCGAGGAGAACACGCTCGGTGTAAGGAGCTTGAGAACATACTGAATCGTGCTGGACTCCGGAACCGTGGCGTGAAGACTTCGCTCCTTGATATGCTTCATGATAACGTCGGTCACCTCGAATTTCCATTCGTGGAGATCTTTGTAGTGGGATATCGTCACCAACAACCTCTGGATGATATCGTCTTTTTTCGCCATCGAGTAGTGCTTCCCGTCGTATTCGTAAAAGCACTCCGTGTCGTTTTGCGACAAGTAGTAGTACCGATTCTTGCTAAGAAACACCTTCACAAAGTTGTTCTGCTGGGACTCTAAATTATTGGTTCGCACAATGGTCGCTTGATGCGTATCGTGTATATCGCTCAATGCCTTTTCAAGGGTCTCGTTTAGATAGGTGTCCAATTGTTCCAACATGTAGCTGTTGGTCTGATACTTCTCGCACAGGGTGTTTAGGGTTTTCTTACATTTTTCTCGCAATTCGTCCATCTTCTATGGAACATACCTATACGTTTATACCGTTTTACTCTCCGGGTTTATAATGATGCGTCTCCCCACCACCCCGTCCCTCTCCGCGTGTCCGTGATTGTCGACAAAGTACTTGATATAGGGAGACATCACCAATTTGTACCCCTGAGTCTGTATTCTCTCCAGCAGGTTGAAGTCTTCGTCGTGCGATGAAATAAACCAGTTCCCGTCGTTGAACACGCTCCGTTTTGCCAGGAAACTGATGCCAACCCAGTACCGAACCAGACTTACATGTTCCGGTTTCGGAAGCACCACGTCGGTTTCGTGTTCGCGGCGCATTCGGAAGAGAACCACGTCCGGGTTATACACATTCTTCAGCTCGTTGTAGAACGTTTCCAGGTAAGTGTGCGCAAGGGTATCGTCGTCGTCCAAAAAGCCCACCCACTCCGTATCGCATTTGTTGCGAATACCAAAATTGCGCACCTCGCCGGCCCCGTTGGGTTTCTGTTCCCCGTTGACAAGCTCGTGGGTCCCCTTTTTCTCACACGTTAGGACAGTTACTCGCGGGTCGGCCACCTCTATGGTCGGTTCCATTCCATCAAAAACAACCACCGCCTTCCAGTCCCAAACAGTTTGCTTGTATAGGCTTTCCAGAGCTCGCAGAAGCGTCTTCCTTCCAATGGTGGGAATAATAAAGGTAACAAGCGTCATCCTTTAGTAATTCTGTTAGCTTTACATCTTTTTACACTTTAAATACTACCCATTCGCATAAAAAAATGATTTAGAATAGGTAAAATTAGATACTAATACTCTAAAACTAATTATTAATCATCCAACATGAATCAGGAATATTGTGTTGAAATTAAATCTAAACCTACGCGTCGACGTCCGCCGTGCAATGAACCAGATTGTAAAAAAGGTGCCATAGGCACAACCGATAAATGTATAGCACACGGCGGGGGCAACCGATGCAATGAACCAGATTGTAAAAAAGGTGCCATAGGCACAACCGATAAATGTATATCACACGGCGGGGGCAACCGATGCAATGAACCAGATTGTAAAAAAGGTGCCCGAGGCACAACCGGTAAATGTTCAGCACACGGCGGGGGCAACCGATGCAATGAACCAGATTGTAAAACAGCTGCCCGAGGCACAACCGATAAATGTGTAGCACACGGCGGGGGCAAACGGTGCAATGAACCAGATTGTAAAACAGCTGCCATAGGCAAAACCGGTAAATGTACAGCACACGGCGGGGGCAAACGATGCAATCATCCAGATTGTAAAAAAGCTGCCGCAGGCACAACCGATAAATGTAAAGCACACGGCGGGGGCAAACGATGCAATGAACCAGATTGTAAAAAATCTGCCCGAGACAACACCGATAAATGTATAGCACACGGCGGGGGCAACCGTTGCAATGAACCAGATTGTAAAGTAGCTGCCCAAGGCACAACCGATAAATGTAAAGCACACGGCGGGGGCAAACGATGCAATGAACCAGAATGTAATGTAAGTGCCGCAGGCACAACCGATAAATGTATAGCACACGGCGGAGGCATCCGATGTCCCAACTGTATTGATTGGATTGACAGCCGGAGTGGGTCAGCTTCATACGATGGATACTGTGCTACTTGTTTTAAACGAGTATTTCCAGATGACGAACGCAGCAAAAGGATATATGCTCACACAAAGGAGATAATGGTCAGGAATAAAATCAATGAACATTTTGAAGGATTTACCCACGACAGGACGCTTTATACCGGAAATTGTGATTGTACCCATCGTCGTCGCATCGATCATCGCAGATTGTTCGGCAATACTATATTGGCTATTGAAACGGATGAAAATGCTCATAAACGCTACGATAAGTATGACGAAGAGATAAGATACGATGATGTGTATATGATACATAGCGGAAAGTGGGTGTTTATCAGGTTCAACCCGGATCCAGATCCGAGTGGAGTGGACATTGACGATAAGCTGGATACACTCATCGAAACCATGCACGAGTCTATATCCAGAATTGAAAGGGAGGAAAATGTAGAATTAGTAGAAATCATTAAATTGTACTATTAGCTAACATTCGACACTTGAGATGTAAAAGATCTACATAAGTTTACTTCGGACAGAAATGATTTAAAGATGTTTGCGTAAAAAATACATTATGAGTGGAACTGCGTTAAATTCTGATTCTATGGGAAGTACGGAGAACAACGTATTGACCATCAAAACGGTTCAGATCGCTCCCTTTCGAACTCTCATGACTGCTCTAAAAGATATTCTGCTGGAGACCAATATTTCTTTCCAGCCCGATGGTATCAGAATTATCAACATGGACAAGTCCCATACCATCCTGGCACACCTTCACCTGGCCGCAGAAAATTTCGAGTTTTACGAGTGTAAGAAAGAACGAATCATCATCGGCGTAAACATGTTTCACCTGTTCAAACTCATCAACTCGATCGACAACGACGATACGCTAACAATCTACATCGAAAACGATGACTATGTAGATGGTATTGTCTCTCACTTGGCCCTGAAGTTTGAAAACGGCGAGATCAAGCAATGTAAGACCCAGAAATTGCGGCTTATCGAGCCGGAGCAGGAGGAGCTCGAGTATCCCGACGTGAAATTCTCGTCCGTCATTAATCTTCCGTCCACCGACTTCCAGAAGATCATCCGCGACCTGTCGTGTATCTCCGACAAGCTGGAGATTAAGTCGGTAGGAAGCGAACTTATCTTCAAATGCTCGGGGCAGTTTGCGTCGGCCGAAATCCACAGGGCGGAGACCGACGGAAGTATGGGATTCGTGAAAAAGCAAGACGCCAGCAAAATTATCCAGGGAGAGTTCTCGCTGAAAAATCTTGCCTACTTCATTAAGTGTACAAATCTGTGTTCGCAAATCGAACTCTATCTCGAGAACGACCTGCCTCTTGTCGTGAAATACAACGTGGCGTCCCTTGGCGAAATCAAGCTTTGTTTAGCGAGTCTGCCCAGCGCATAGGTAGGCGACGAGGTCGAACTACGATATAAGAATATAAATAGTTGTCATCAGCTGACAAAGGGTCAGAAACTTCACCTTGTTGGACGCAGGCTGAATGTCTCCATAACCCAAAGTGGTTCCCGTGACCACCGCAAAATAGAATCTATCATAAAACTCTTGGAGCGACGACTTCTGGGTCACCGACTTGGATATTTGTTTCACCTCGGGCTCTACCTGCTCCGAGATCTGTTTACCTGAATCAGTATGAACGTCGCCGCTCTGAAGTTTCTCGCCAATATCCTTCTCCGCTTTCATCGTCAGTTCGTTCTTTTTCACCTTTTCTACATATGTCTGAACAACATCGTCCCGCAACTTATCCTGGACAATGTTGATTCCTCTGAATTCAGTATCGTAACAAAAAAAGAAATAGATCAGACCATACCCAACGAACGATAGAAAGAGAAGACCGACCTTGCTCTCTGCCTTGTATTTTCTGCGAAATAGGTTGTACAGCATGTATTACAGTACGCCAACAAAATAATCCGACCAGGGCGTGAAGTGTGAAGTGTGAATTGTGAAATTGGTTCGTTTCAGCATTTATTTGTGTTCGCCTTCAATAGTATGGACATTGAGGAAACTCCCGACAAAGGACCAGGCGCAACCATCGTGTCCGCTTTCATGACAAATATAAACTACCGCGCGGACAGGAACTACGACAAATACTTTTCACTGGCAAAGCAGCTGCTGGCGGTTCCCATAAACAAGGTTATTTTTCTCGACAAGAGCATTATGGCATACTTTAAAGACTATGTGAACGAATACACCACGCTGGTCGCCTTTGACAAACGCGAGAACTATCTATATGACCACATACACGAGATGGACAATTTTGAACTACACACGCAAAACTCGGGCAAGGACACAATTGAGTACATGTTCACCATGGCCTACAAGACCGAGTTTGTGAGAAAAGCCATGAGCATGAACAATTACAACACAACACAGTTTATCTGGATGGATATCGGCATCAAACATATGATGGACCATCTTTCCCACACCGAGTTCTCGGAAAAGGTAATGAGACTAAAACATCTGGAGTACCCTAATAACGTGCGCATTCCGGCCATCTGGAACCCCGACCACAACTTCCAGATCGATATGTACAAGGACATATGCTGGTGTTTCGCCGGAAGCCTCTTCGGCGGAAACGTCCGTTCACTGACGGAGTTCGCGGACCTCACGAAGGAGGAGTGTTTGCGAATCGTAGAAGAAAATAAATCCCTCATGTGGGAGATCAACGTATGGAAGCTGGTATACGACATGGACCGGTGGCGGTTTCTCTACTACCCATGTACCCACGATATCAGTATTCTTGATAGCTACTAACCTGGGTGTATGTATGTATGCGTGACACATCAGAGTTGTTGCTATATGGTAACGTAATAATGCGAAACAGTCGATGTTTCGTTTCGCATTATTCTTATCGCTCTCGTGAGGGGTCGAACCTCAGACCTTTCGATTAACAGTCGAATGCTCTAACCAACTGAGCTACGAAAGCAGGTATTTAATCTCGTCAATGTGATTCGAACACATGACCTGTGGAGCTACAATCCATCGCTCTACCAACTGAGCTATGACGAGCGAGTATACATGTCCTATACTACTATATACGCTCCATTTGTTTTTATATTGTTTAACGAATAAAGTATTAGAACCTTGACATGAAACAAATACTAACCATATACCACACCTATGTTGTCGGTTATCTACATGTTGTATACACCTAAAAACGTCATTCACATAGAATAGATATGTTCTGTATTTATTTTCGGAATCCCTTTTTAAAGCCTTTGGGGACAATCTGCTGTTGACTTTTTGTTCCCGTACGTCAGGGCTTTATTCTTTTTCTGTCACCATAATGACGTTGATTTTTTTGAATATACTCATCATTATGTGTGTGTTTATGGTCATGATTGTGATGGTTGGGTATATCATCTACTTCGCAATCGAAAAAGTCTTCTATGTTTGCCTTACGCAATGATGTCGCCTTTTGAGGAAGCTGCGATAAATCTATCGGTAGATCATTCATGAATATAATATGTATCCTCTGTTTTTTAATATGTTATCGATGAGTAGTTACTTTATGACATACACTAAAAATTAATATCCGCCTCCTCGTCCGAATCGCTGAACACAATCAGGTAGTTCTCTCCGTCGTTACATACAGAACACCCACAGTGATCTGCGTATTCGCCCGATTTTGTACAGAACCGCATGGGTCCCAGCCAGATGCTTTTGAGTTTTGTTTTGAGTTCAAGCGACATGTCGTCGTCCACATCCACATCTCCATCTCCATCCTCTTCCGTTATCGCGAAATACTGGTAAACCATCGTCGAATTCCACATGAACCGACCCTGGTCGTCGTTCACATACCGACAGTTCTTCACCAACTGGTTGATGAAGTTGATGTGGAAATAGGAGGGAGCGGCGGAAAGGATACTGGCCCGATTACGCTCGATGATTCCTTTCAGGTCCCAACATAAGTAGCTGGAGACAAGACCTGGCACTTCCGATCCCGGAAACATGCTTGTCAGAATAGCTATCTTCTCGATCATGTGGTCATATGACGTTCGCATGTCCCTTTTCTCACTTTTCTCTCTTTTTACATCAATATGGAGGTCGTTCTGGTTCGGTTGCGGTTCGTAGGGAGTGTCCAGATGTTGGGTCGGAATGAAGGGTAACGCAAGCGGATTGAGCATGTATATATACATCTACACAGATACATAAATATTCGACGGATTCGGCAACGCCAACTAAATAGGCAGACTACCAGTAATACCAGTAATAAGCATTTCATCTTTACACGGTAAACATGAAATTCCTGCACCGGGATTTGAACCCGATCCTCCACCTTGAAAGGGTGGCATCCTAACCATTAGACCATGCGTGAGGGTGATACAAGCCCCTCACCTCGCTTGTACCTGTGGGACCCCTTTGGCTACAACTAAGCTAATATATACATAATATAATAGTGAAGAATACATAGGTATTCTTATAGACATATAGACACATGATTAGTCCCTCCATTTCCGCTATTGGGGATCTTCGCGGCAGCCCCTCTCCACACCCGATAAGGGACTCGAACCCTTGTCCACCAGATTAAAAGTCTGGCGCTCTACCAACTGAGCTAACCGGGTATGTCCTTTCGGCGAGGTATATAACCTCCAAGCCGGGACAGTAACAGGAAGAGGATTCGGATTCGAACCTCTATACTACCTGTTAACAGCTCCTATCGGGATTTGAACCCGAGTTTCAGGATTCAAAGTCCTGAGTGATAACCACTACACTATAAGAGCATTACTACATAACTATTTTTATATTGGTATTTTATAATGGGCGACGCCACAACCACCGCTCTCTTGATTGTCATCATCGCATTGACCATATCTATCTTGGTATCAATGACGAACCAACCATCTCCACCACCCACCCCCACTCCGAAACCCACTCCCGAACCGAAGCCCACAGTCCCCTCTTTAGGAGGTTGTAAAGGAACACAGTATGGCTGCTGTCCCGACAAAGTAACCGCGTGCCCAGACAAGGACTGCTCGTGTAAGTAAAGAAGTAAAGAAGTAAAGAGTCATGTGTAGCGGAGACAGATGGAATACATGGACGTATTCGATATTTCCTTTGTATTACATACAAACACGCGGTTTTTATACGTTGAGTAATATAATGACCGAGGTCGGCTTTATTATACTGCGACATGTAGACAGCGATTCAACCAACAAATACTGGGTTCAGTGCTACCAACGTATCAGAAAATATTACCCAGAAAACGCCATACTCATCGTAGACGACAACAGCAACCACGATTTTATAACAAACGAGACATTATACAAAACAACCGTTGTAGCCAGCGACTATCCAGGAAGAGGCGAGCTGCTGCCTTACTATTACTACCTACAACACAACCTGTTTGACACTGCGGTCATTCTCCATGACTCGGTATTCATCAACAAATATATAGACTTCAGGGTGGAAACATATCAAATGATATGGGACTTTGACCACGATTCTCAGTGGGACCAGGCAGACGACGTGACAAGGATGCTGACATTGTTCAACGACGATGAAATCGTCGCATTCCATAACGACAGGCATCTATGGAAAGGCTGTTTTGGTGGAATGACCGTCATCAAACACGCCTTCTTGAAACACATCAACGCCAAATACGACCTGCGTCTCCTATTGGACGTGGTTCGAAACAGATACAACAGGTGTTCATTCGAACGGGTCATTGCGTGCTTGCTACAAAAAGAGGCACCCACCACGACGATGTTCGGAGATATACATACATACTGTCGATGGGGGACCACGATCAGCGAAATCAACAGCGTCGAGGTCTCGACATTGCCATTGATAAAGGTGTGGACTGGCAGATGAACCCGTCTCATACAGAATCATGTAAATATATACACGATTTACATTATTTATACAGTAAGAATCAAACATATATGTTCTTGCACGAAGTGGGGTTTGAACCCACGCGTTTTACAACAGCAGGTCTTAAGTCTGCCTCCTTAGACCACTCGGACATCCGTGCTTTTGAATAGTTTTTTGACTTATTCAGGTCATTGCTCCAATGCGGGCTCGAACCGCAGACCTTCGGCTCATAAGACCGATGCTCTAACCAACTGAGCTATAGGGGCGTGAGATAGTTTCTTCTACCTAATACCATACGTCGTCGTGTCTTTATATCGCTTACCAAATATATTTTAGAGACAAAGTATATATGGCTCGTCGTTCCAGCACACAACGCAAAACGCAGAAATCGCGTAGACCTCGCAAGTCCCGCAAGTCCCGCAAGTCTTCCAAGTCCAGGACCACGAAAGGTCGGTCCAGAAAATCCAAGACCCGTAGAGTATTGAGGGGCAATATGATAGGCTGCGGATGTAACTGTCCACATTGCCGCAGATGCATGTCTTCTGTAAGAGGTATGCGCGGCGGCTGAGGCGGATACAACCCGATGGCCTAAGCTCTCCTTCTCTCTATCTTTCTTCTTTACATCACAGTTTACTGAATGACGACAGTAATTGGGTTACCATACATGGTGTGGTAACGACCATAACTGACTGATATATTAAACAAAGTGGTATAAAGCCAACACTACGTACTATGTAGTTACTATGGTAAAGATATGCGCAGCAACCTACCCCGCGAACAACGAAGACACCTTCAAAGAACACTTTGAAAAGTACCCGTTTGAACTCAGTACTTTTCAAAAATATGGCATTGAGGCGGTGGTAAAGGGACACCACGTTCTCATCACCGCCCACACGGGTTCCGGCAAGACCCTCCCCGCAGAGTTCGCCATTGAGCACATGGTCGGAAAGGGCAAGAAGGTCATCTACACAGCCCCCATCAAGGCGCTCAGCAATCAGAAGTTCTACGAATTCACCAAAAAATATCCCCACATCTCCTTCGGCATTCTCACCGGCGACATCAAGACCAACCCCGAGGCAGACGTGCTCATCATGACAACCGAAATCCTACTCAACACGCTCTACAACAAACAGTCCAAGTCGCAGTCGCAGTCGTCGCTTGTCGACTTCGACATGGATTTCGACAACGAGCTGGGATGCGTCATCTTCGACGAGGTCCACTACGTCAACGACCCCGACAGAGGACGCGTGTGGGAAGAGAGCATCATGATGATGCCTGAACACGTCCAGATGGTCATGTTGTCGGCCACCATCGATACCCCGGAAAAGTTCGCGCGGTGGTGCGAAACGCGTGGCAATACCCCCAGCTTCAAGTCCGACAAATTCGTCTACTTGGCGTCGACGAACCACCGCGTCGTGCCTCTCACACACTACACGTTTCTCACGTCCGCGAGCAGCGTCTTCAAGACCATCAAGGACAAGGCAACGCAAAAGGAGATCAAGGACATGACCGACAGGTTCACGCCCATCCAAAGCGCCGACGGGAAATTCGACGAACCGCATTTCCACAAGGTCCAGAAGACGCTGGATCTGTTCGAGAAAAACCGGCTGCGCATGAAACGCCAACACGTGCTGAACCAGGCATGTAAACTGATGGTGGAAAAAGACATGTTGCCAGCATTGTGTTTTGTGTTGTCGCGCAAACAGCTCGAAGTGTGTGCCAATGAAATCACGGTCAATTTGCTGGAGTTCGACTCCAAAGTTCCGTATATCGTCCAGAACGAGTGTGAGCAAATCATCCGCAAACTTCCCAATTACGAGGAGTACCTCCATCTACCCGAATACGTCAATGCGGTGGCACTGCTCGAGAAGGGCATCGCCATCCACCACTCAGGTGTGATGCCCGTCATCAAGGAAATGATCGAGCTTCTCTACGCCAAGGGATACATCAAGATTCTCTTTGCCACAGAGACCTTCAGCATCGGTGTGAACATGCCCACCAAGACGGTACTGTTCGCAAGTTCCTCCAAGTTCGACGGCACCGTCCAGAGAACGCTGTATTCCCACGAATACACACAGATGGCGGGAAGAGCCGGGCGACGCGGCATCGACAAAGTGGGCAGTGTCATCCACCTGAACAACTTGTTTCCCAAAATCGACTGTATCACCTACAAGAAAATGCTGCACGGCAAACCACAGACCCTCACCAGCAAGTTCAAGATCTCCTACAATTTGTTGCTGAACCTCATTGACATTGGCGACACTGACTTTGTGAGCTACGCCAAGCGCAGCATGATCCAGAACGACATCGAGCGTGAAATCCAAGACATATGCCACGAAATCAAGAAACTGGAGGACAAGAAACACGCTGGCGTGAAATTCGACGCACCTTACTATGTCGTCGAGGAGTTTACCGAGCTTGTGAATACAGTAAACGCACTCAAGAACAGGAAGCGCAAGGACGCCGAGAGGAAAATCGCCGACCTCCAAAAGGAGTGGCCGCGCATCACGGAAGACAAGAAAAAGCGCGAGACTCAACTGGCAGTTCAGTCCGAAATAGACCATATGTCCTCGCGGGTAAAGGACGTCGAGAAGTTCATGAACAACAGCATCGAGAGTGTCATGGACATCCTTGAACGAAACGCTTTCATTTCCCGCGAGGATTCCGACAACACAGAGAACATATGTCAGCTCACACCCAAGGGTCGGATTGCGGCCAGTATACGCGAACTCCACTGCCTCGTGTTCACCGAGATCATTCACCAGGAAAAGCTATACAGTCTGTCCGCAAAGCAGCTCGTCTCCCTGTTCAGTTGTTTCACCAATGTGACCGTGAGCGACGACATTCGGTGTATTGTTCCGCACTCAAACGACAACGAGGTAGACAGCATCGTTTGCCAAGTCAAGGAGTTGTATGACGAATACACTTCCACGGAAGAAAGCCAGAATATTGTCACGGGAACAGAGTGCGAATTACATTACGACCTCATGATAGAGTGTGCCAAGTGGTGCGACTGTGATAACGTGGAAGACTGTAAAAGACTGCTCCAAAGCCTCGAATACGAGAAGGAAATTTTCCTGGGCGAGTTCGTCAAGGCGCTGATGAAAATCAACAACATCGCGGGCGAAATGGAGAAAATAGCGGAGTTGGAGGGGCGAATGGACTTCTTGTCCGCTCTGCGAGAAATCCCTCGCCTGACCATGAAATACGTGGTGACCAACCAGTCGCTTTACATATAATTTCCCGATTTCCGAAAATACTGTAAATACTGTAAATACTGTAAATACTGTAAATACTGTAAATAATTGTGTTTGTGTTATATATAATGTCATCCGAAGAGCCTCTCATCGAATCCGCAGCGACGCAACAACCCGCCGAAGTTGTGAAAGAGGTCAAGGAAGAACAACCTCTCATCGAATCCGCGGTGACTCAAAAAGCCGCCGAAGATATTCAACAGGTCCAGGAAAAGGCCAAGGAGGAGCTTAGCAAGGTAGAGGGCGATGTAGCCGACATAGCCACCCATACTGAGGAAAAGGTGGACGAGGCAATGGACAAACTAAAAGAAGACGCAGAAGAGGCCCACGAGGATACCATGGATGAGGTCAAGGAAATAAAAGAAGACATCAAGGAAAACGTAGAGAAACACGCAACCTTCATTGCCGCAGCGCTCTACCTGTGTGGCTGCGTGTCTATGTTGTGGAAACGCAAAGAAGAGGAGACGAAGGAAGAGGAGACAGCACTAAAGAGTGATACCAAGGCGTAATATGGTACCGTCTGGTCTAACAGTCAGCATAATTTGGAACACGAATCCAAATTATACGTAATTGTAATGGTAATGGTAATTGTATCAACGCAACAGGTATTTAAGCGTTTGTCGACAGTGTACCAATGAACATTCACAAATACACAATCGTTGAAAAACTTTCCAGCGGAGCATTCGGTATCATATACAAGGGACAACACAACCGAAACCACGAGGTGGTCGCCATTAAAACGGAACCGCGCGACGCCGAATCCAACAGCCTGAAACACGAGGCCAGGATTTACCAATATTTGGCCGGGGTGAAGGGCATACCTTCACTCAAATGGTTCGGGTACGAACACTCCCTCACTTGTCTTGTGTTGCCGCTGTTTTCAGAATCGCTAAAGGCTCGGAAGAAACGACTCGGGCATTTGTCGCTGGTCCATACCATGATTGTCGCACACTCCATAGTAGAGACACTACGAGAAATACACGCCCGACAATTGGTTCACTGCGACATCAAACCCGACAATTTCGTACTGCACGGAGACGACCTTCATAAGATTCACATCATTGATTTCGGGTTTACGAGGAGATACCGTCCTGAAAAACGGTCCACGCGTTCTTGTATCGGTACGCCACACTACATGAGTCGCCGGGTTCACCAAAGTCTTGAACCATGGTTTCAAGACGATATTGAGTCGCTGTTTTATGTGTTGTTGTTTCTTCATTACAAACGCCTCCCCTGGGACGAGAATAACGCTACGCCTGAAAAAATAAGCGAGTCCAAACACAGGCTCATGGGACAGCTCGAGATACTGCCAACGTTTTTCAAACAATTCGCGGAATACGTCAACATCGGCACATCGTCCACTTCTCCCCCCGACTACCAGACCATTGTCTCACTCTTTACGTGTTAAATGGATATACCATAGTAGCTTGATATCAAAAGGATTCTATTGTGAAAATACGGAAGTTACTGTAGTTTTTTTTGACTTACGTATGTAAGCAATGTCTAAAGCATGTGTTGTGTTCGTGGTAGACCGAGCATACTACTCAAAATTCGTTGACACATGTACCCAATTAGTTACCGCCGGAGAGTATACGGGCGACATATGTCTCGTGATAGGCGACGACCTCAACAACGAGGAGTTCAGAAACTCCGCATTTATCCAACAACACAATATCATCGTGAAACATTTCCCCAATCTTCGGTTTTCCGAGGAGTTTTTAGACAAACAACTACTGCTGAACCGACCGTACAAATGGGTTAAAAAGCTATTTCAGTACCACAAACTGCATATATTTAACACGTTCTTCAAAAAATGGGACTATTTATTCTACCTGGATTGCGGAATCACCATTTACGCTGACATTTCTCCTATGCTGGATTTGGCCGAATCAAACACGATGTTGGCGCACGCAGACAATTATCCAAAATACAATCAAGCACTGTGGTGCCAGTTTGATCGAAACATGGAGGAGTATACAAAACTAAGTGAAATCTACAACTTAGATGTTAATTATCCACAAACCACCATCATGCTCTTTGACACCAGTCTCATAGAGGAGGACACCTTTGACAATATGTGGAATCTGACGATGGAATATCCGATAAGTGTGACCAACGACCAGGGAATCATTGCACTATATTATACCTGTGTGAAGAAAGCATACCGACCCATACCGTTGGGAGACGAACACATTTGTTTTTATGATTATTTTAGAAGAGAACCCGACCAGCCATATATCATGATCAAGGATTCAGTGTTCGGTCGATAGAGTGAAGAGAAACATCAGAAACATCAGAAACATCAGAAACATCAGAAACATCAGAAACATCAGAAACATCAGAAACAATATAAAAATACTGCGTATGTTGTATGTACGCCAATGGATATTGAAATTCGCGACAAAACAAACGCCGATGCGTTTTGTAGCATTTTCCAACATGTTCGGTTGTTTTCAGACCATATCAACATCACATTTAACGAGACCCAATTGTATGTCCAGTCCATGGACAGTAGTCACATAGTGATATTCGAAATTCATTTACCCAAGACCTGGTTTGATGTGTACACTCGCAAAGAGGGCAGCGGTGACACCACCATCGGTATTTCCGCGGATATATTCTCCAAGGTCCTGCATACGCGCGACAAAACCCAACATATAAGGCTCGAGTTTTCCACCGAGATATCGGATAAACTGACCGTTCATTTCACCGGAAACGACGAGATAACCACCCTCGACAAACATTTTTCTCTTCCGCTCATGGACATCGAGTCGGAAATGCTCTCTATTCCTGATTTCGACAGCGACGTATCGATCACGATGCCATCCGCCAACCTTGCGTCCATCATCAATCAGCTACAGATTTTCGGCGACACCATAGAATTCCATTGCTCCAAAGAAAAGATACAGATGACATCAGACAGCTCCGTGGTAGGAAAAATGGAAGTAGACATCGTAAATTCGTCGCAAACATCGTACACCGTGAAGGATGATGTTGCTATGAAAGTATCATTTGCCTTGTATCGAATGCGTGACATATGTTCAAACAGCAAACTTACTAAGGATGTGGAAATTGTGTTAACTGATTGCTATCCGATTCGCGTCACATATAATGTCGGCAATGGCGGAAAAATGGTGTTTTATTTAGCTCCGAAAATCGACGACTCAAGGTAGCGGTATGTATCTTTTTATTTAGTCAAAATAATATAAAGACAACCACTTATTCAGTGTATAATCAGTATGAGCCAGTCCGATATGGAAACATCGTCCGCTTCACGCTTTACAGGAAGAGTCAAGTGGTTTAACAACAAGTCCGGTTACGGATTTATTACCGCTTCTACCGGAGACATCAAGGGAACTGATGTCTTTGTTCATCATTCCTCTATCATGGTTACCGACCAGCAATACAAGTATCTTGTCCAGGGAGAGTATGTGGAGTTTTCTCTGAATGAGCTTTCTAACGGAAAGCACAAGTTTCAGGCCGCCGAGATTTCTGGAATCGCCCAGGGTCAACTCATGTGCGAGACTCGCAGAGAGGTGAAGTCGCTCCGCCCCAAGACTTCCGACGATAAGTCCACCGCCAAGGCGAGAGGACCTGGTCCCCGCGAAGACGATGAGGCACAGACTAAGTCTTCAGGTAGTGTCGCCGAGGAGGAGATGGAGTCCCAGGCGTAAGTTAAGTGTAGAGAAGGCGGAAATAAAATAACAAATAATAAAACAATAAAATAGGTTAATTAAAAATAAATTCCGAATCACGCTAAAATTTGTTTATAGTGATTTAATATACCTGTTCAACAATGCGTCCGGTTGGAATCAATGGGTTTGGTCGAATTGGAAAATGCGTGTTCCTTTTGCTACTTCGCCACAGAGAGTTGCGCGTTGCTGCTATTAACGCACCAGACTTAGATGTTCGTACGGTGGAAAAATACCTGAAGAACGACAGCGTTCACAAATACAACCGGGACTTTACCGTGGTCATCATAGATGACGACAACTTTAAGGTGAACGGAAACATCGTTCGCATATTCCGCAGCCGGTCGCCGGATGCGCTTCGTTGGGGGCATTATAGCATTGAAATACTTATCGATGCTACCGGAGCGTTCCTCACGCAGGACAGAATAAAGACGCATAAAACGAAATATACAATCATGACTGCTCCCCCCAAAGACCACACGCCCATGTTTGTGTATGGTGCCAACCACGAGACCTATCGCGGAGAACCGCATATCAGCAACGCCTCCTGTACCACCAACTGTATCACGCCTCTCCTGAAATTCTTGAACGACCAGTACGGGATAATCGGTGCCAATTTCACCACCATTCACGCATCCACCGCCAGCCAGAAGGTGGTGGATACCGCAAACTCCAAAAACAGAACGTCCAGGTCCATTTTCAACAACATCATTCCGCATACCACCGGTGCGTCCTCTTCCATCGGCAAAATCATTCCCGCATTGAAAGACAAAATAGTCGGCACGTCGGTTCGGGTACCCGTCAACAACGTCTCGCTCGTTGACGTGATCGTTCAATTAAGGACTCTGACCACCATGGAAGCAATCATAGCCAACATGGACAAGTGTCCCCACATACAGGTGTGTAGCGAAAATCTTGTCAGCTCGGATTACATAAGCACCACTTGTCCGTCCATCGTGGACAAGAACGCGAGTATGTCGCTCGGAAACAACCAGTTCAAGTTCATGGTATGGTACGACAACGAGTGGTCCTACGCGAACCAGGTCATCAAGTCCGCGGAAATGATAGACGAACACGAGAGAAAAGACGCATTCTTCGTCGAGAACATCGACGTGGACGAGAAAAATGTGGTCATGCGCGTAGATTTCAACGTGCCCATGAAGGACGATGTCGTAGTGAGCGACTTCCGCATAAAGTCGTCCTTAAAAACAATCAAGTATGTCTTGGAGAAGGGGGCCAACCGAGTCGTGCTGATGTCCCACATGGGGCGACCCAAGGGAAGAGACGCACAGTATAGTCTCAAACCGCTTACCAGAATAGTGGAGCGGTATCTCGGGGAAAAGGTGTGTTTTCTCGACGAAGGACTCAGCACCGCGTCGCTGGATACGCTGAACGAGATGGACAGCACCCAGTCTTGTCGCGTGTTCCTGCTTGAAAACTTGCGGTTCCACGAAGAAGAAACGGCTTGGTCGAAGGGGACACTTCCCGTCGACAATGACGTGTATCGCACCACCACACTCCTTGGCAACGTCTACATAAACGACGCATTTGGATCCGCACACAGAGACCATCTGAGCATCACCGGGTTCAAGTATGATGTCGCAGCATACGGTTATCTCATACAAAAGGAGCTGCGAGCACTACAGATGATTACAAAAACCTCTGGCGACCAAAAGACGTTGGCCATTATCGGGGGCGGGAAAATGGACGACAAACTGGCACTTTTGAAAAGTTTGTCCAAGAAGGTGGACACCATCTACATCGCTGGCGGAAACATCAACAGTCTGCTTTCTTCCGACATGTCCGACTTTATCGACGAAATAAAAAAGAACAAGGCGAAGATTGTGTTAATGGAAGACGGGATGGCGGCGAAAAATCTACAGGAATGGCCGGTTCAGAAGTCTACCGAGTCGCTGGAAGAAGGAGAGTGGTTTTATGATATCGGTACAAAATCGCTCAACACCCTCCAGGGACTCATTCGCGACCATCCCGTCGTGTTTTGGAACGGTACATTGGGGCTGGTGGAGGACGAAAAATACGCACAGGGAAGCCAACTCTGTGTGAACATGCTACAAGAGTCTATGAGTCACAGAGCAGACCAGAAGGTAATCGTGGGCGGAGGAGACACAGGCGGGTTTGTTGACAAATCTCCCCATACATTTACTCACATTTCCACCGGAGGCGGAGCTTCGATAGAATTCATCTCATTTCTCACGCTGGTCGGACTAAAAAGATTTACAGTGAATACACCAGAATAGTAGTAATGCGAATACACGTCACTTAGTCAAGCAACTGTAGTCTGATTTTTTTTCGCAGCGTGTCCTCATCCTGGAACATGAACAACTTGAACTCTTTCGTTTCGAAATTCAGGAACTCCTTCTGAACGTATATCCGCATGGTCAGCTTCAGCTCGGAGAGGTACACAACGTATTTGTATATACCGTCGTCACGCAGAGTCTTATCAAACAATACCCCGGAATACGCCTTTTCTGTCACCTCTTTGTTGGTTGTATACAATTCCAGCATACTGCAGTCGCTTTGGACTTTTCTGATGGACCTCATGGAGGTATTGATGTATTCCATGTTGTCGACGGTTGTCCATTTCATATAAAACTCGACACATCGCTCGGACAATGTGCCCAGACCATTTATTTGCTGAAATTTTATCATGTTCAGCAAATCAACCAGTCTACGAATGGGGCTCGTGATGTGAACATAGGCGTCCATGTCCATGAGTTCGTGGCGCACAGACGACACATTGTCGCCAAGCTCCGCCGCATTGATATATTGACCACCAGAACTATACCAAATTTTGATGAAATTGCTTACCTCCTCAGAGAGCTCTTGTGACACATCGACGTTGCTGGGTTTCAATACACTGTTTCGAAACAGTCCCTCTCGTTTGTTCAGCAAATTCTTGGCACAATGATAGTTCATCATCGTCATCATGTAACTGACCACCTCGTGACTGTTGTGGATATTCCGGATATATTTGTATCGCTTCGATAGCTCCCTCACAGTGTGTTCAAGTAGTTTGTAGTCAGGCAAGCCAATCAGACTTTTTTCTTCATATCGGTAATTTTTTGACACGTTCACCGCACAATTCTTGAATCGAACGTCTGCGACTTCGTATGTTGCTTTGTCGATATACACATCCATGGTCATGGCAAACCGCGTAACCTCTTGCTGGAGACTACACAAATTGTCCGAAAGGATAGTGGGCAACATCGGGCGTTTTCTATCGGGCAAATAGATGGTCGCCACTCGCGTTGAAAATGAATCCCACAAATTCATGGCGTCCAGCAAAATCGTCACGTTTGCGATATATACACTGACAAGCAGATGTTCGGGGGTTTCCTTTATGCTGAACCCGTCGTCAAAATCGACGCTGTTATCGGGGTCGATGGTAAACACGTTCCACTCTTCCCCTCGCCGATCCTCAATGTCAGTGGTCTGTTTCTCGAGGATTGCCTCCATGCCACCCCCCTCCGACAACAGCCGCACGTGCTTTGCTGCGTCCTTGCTAAATCGCTGGATGGATGTGTAGAGACTTCGGCAGTATAGCTGGTATTCGTAGAAGTTCGGCAATACGTCCACGGATCCGATGGTCGAGGTCAACACACCCGACGGGTGCTTCCCCTCCCAGTTCTGAAACCGAAAGGTAACATACACGTTGGAGAACACCTTCGAAAAGCCCATATGCTTTTGCTCGTAGGGAACCAGGAATATGGGAAGCCGGACGTCGTCTGGAACCACTCTATACAGAAGTCTCCGTTTCCCGCCACTCTCGCGACCATACGTTTTGTTGGTCTTCAAGTCGAGAACGCCTGGAAGGGCTTCCAGTTCTCGAACGGGGGAACGTCGAATGATCACGTTTTCCTCAGCGTCTATGTCAAATACATCTCCGGATAACAGTCGTTGATTGACTGGGTCCACGCCAGTTACCTGAATAATGGACATATCATGCGACGTCATACATTCCCAATCGGTATAACTCCGGTTTTGAATGTGTATCTTGAACATTGGCGTGGGTAGGTGATTATAGTATATCGGTAACTTTATATAGTATAACCTAAGTACATATCATCATTGTGATATATCATTTTTTTCTTCTTTTGTCGCCTCAATGGCGGCGGCGGATTTGTTGGGGTCGATGGGGTCGTTGGGGTCTGCGGGAGTCGCATGATCACGAATTTCTTGTTCCAATACCTCCCGACCGATCTTGTTCTTTACGCCGTCCTGAAGGAGGTTTTGCTGCTGAAAAACATACATACAGAAGCGGGGTAGGATCGATATGTTATTCATGTATGTGCGGTATCGGAAACACGCAATCGTCGTCCTTTTTTCAAATTTTATGCTATACCACCAATATGCTGGAATATACACCATCTTTCCAGGGGTAAGATGGATGTCCACACACTTCACCTTCTCAAAATCCAACAGATAGCTGTCCTGAACATTCCACGGATTGATTGGTGAGCGAAATTCGTAATTCATGTAGTCCGCGTGCTCCATCATATACTTGGTGTTCTTGGGGGGCGCAAATCGGATGGTGGCTTCTCCCTCCGTGATATAAAAGTAATTTCGATAGTTTACCTCGTAGCGCATGGGCGTCGTAATCCCTGTGGACCCGAACATTACGTCGTAATTACAATTCGATACCATATACGGTCGAAGAAACTCGTCGTGATAGTTCATACTTTTTACGCATCCGGTCTCGCCCAAAAAGGAACTATTGTTTTCGGAGAAATACTTCTTGTTGCGGGCTACATCAAACAATTTATTCGCACTGCGCATGGGAACGGGCGAATACAGACTGTCGTCTTTGTTCTCCGACGTGGACCGCATATTCACATCAAAAGCTGGATATTTGTTTGTGAGTTGAGAGAAATTTATGTCTCTCGTAACAGTCTCGTTTGTGTAGTCAAACATAACCGGTTGGCGCACATCACAAACCTCCTCCAGTCTGTCTTTTGATGTCACATCTATCTCGTATACATCCAAGTCGCTGCTGGTGCGAAGCTGAAACGTAACATGTAAATATAAAAATAATATCATACAAAATATAAATAATCCTACTATGATCTTCATGACTAATAGAAACACACACTCGTTTTTTTGAATTTATACGTAAATACTATAAATTCAACCTATTCTCTCACATAGATTTATGCGCTGTCTCCGTTCTCGCTAACGACGTCTTGTTCTTTTTCACCATCGTCCTCATTGTCCTCCTCGTCCTCATTGTCCTCCTCGTCCTCCTCGTCCGCATGGTCAACATCCTCTTCGTCAGCCTGCTCACCATCATCCTCGTCGGACTGCACACCACCCCCAACGGTCGCTTCTGATGTATCATTCTCGATCTGACCAAGGTCCAACACGACTGTCTTGGACGTATGCTTAGCCTTGGATGATTTGGAGAGACTACCATTCGAACCTATCTTCTGGTTCATGTCCAAAGCAAAGCTTTGTAGCTTATAAATAGCATCTTTGGCATCTCTTAACTCTTTCTCAAGTGCCGCAACCGTCGATTGTAGACCCGCGATTGTGTCATTTTGTTCGTCTGCCATACCAGCTCCGCTGATATTCTCGTCTATTGATTTTTCTAAATCGTCTATACGACTTACAATCGATTTCAATACAACGCTACTTGCAGCTGTAGAGCTACCACCGTCCTCCGCAACACTGGATGCTATATTATGAATGTCAAGCTTCTGTAGAGCCATCTCCACCCGTCCAAGTCTTATTGTCACAAGCGCAAATGCATCCGATACAGATAATCTGCCGTCACCGGCCTCCATATTGTTTTGCGATTTACCGGTAGATTGCTGGGGCTGGGGTTTAGCAGGTTGATTGGCACTTCTTAACTGGCTTGGTCGGGAGGAAGACTGATCTCCTCCGGCTCTTCTTGCACGTGCAGCTGCGACAGATCTGGAACTACTCATTTGTACATGTATATAAGTTGTTTTTAAGCTTTCAACGCAAGAATTGAATTCTTATTTACCTGCGAATATTAATTTCTTCTTATACATCATATGGAAAGTTTAGATAATACACGCGGTGCAACAGGTTTCTTCAAACACGTCTTTAAATTTGACGATTCATCCAAGTCCGACATGTTGAACATCGTTCAATATTCTGTGTTGGCCATTGTCCCCGTAGTGACTGTGAACAAACTTATGCAAACATATGTTCCTCCAGCTGACGAAAACAAGGGGAACGCTGAGATCACCTTTGAGATCATTTTACAACTCTCTCTTATGTTTTTAGGCATCTTCTTTATCCACAGAATTCTCGAGTACGTTCCTACTTACAGTGGAATTTCTTACCCAGAGTTCCAGATTATACCGATTATTCTGGCGGTGATGATGATCACCATGAGCTTACAAACCAAATTAGGAGAGAAGGTGAGTATTCTCTCGGATAGGGTGATTGACCTCTGGAATGGAACATCCGAACAAGATAGAAACAAGAAAAAGGCCTCGGCAAGAAAGCAGGGACAACCTCAACAACAGCAGGTCGCCCAATCACTGCCTCCTCCTCCCATCAATCCTGGTCAGGCCGCCATAGATCAGGCCATGAATGGTGGGGGATCATATGGAACAACTGATATAGGTTCACTGCCTAATACGGGGAATGGTCAGATAGCTGACTATAGTAACATGTATCAAAATACATCCAATCCCCTTCAAAATGCTGCTTTCCCTGGTGGAATGGAACCGGCTGCCCCTATGGCCGCGAATGAAGGGGGTGGTGGTCTGTTCGGAAGCTCCCTCTTCTAAGAAGAGTCAGCGAACCATAAACTGACTCACACACTCATAGTATATGCATAGAACTCATATAGAATCTACGCATATATCATATAAACCACGCATGGACATAGAATCGCTACTCAAAGCACTTGATAAGGATGAAAACGAAGAAATTATCGACATGTCTTCAGTCAAAATAAGAGAGGCCATACAATCTGTATTGAATGACCTACAGATGGACACAGATGAAGAGGCTGACATGCTAGTCAAACTCGACGGATACAAATATGTAGAGGATGTCTCCAGCTTGAAGTCGGGGGCATTCATTCGGTGGATTTGCATTTCTGATCCATCCAATATCAGACTAACAAAGGGTGCGTTGGTATGTGATATACGGTTCACCGACACAGGCATCTCTATTGTATGTAAGGGATATCACAACCGACATTTTCAGGTGAAGTTCGATGAATGTCTCATCTTCCAACGTCTCAGCGATCAAGAACGCGTTCTACTCAGCGCGCTCGACTACCTCTCCAAATGAGGTTCTTTAAGCTCGATTTTATATATAATTCCCAGATCTATACGATATGAGGTATTTTTTCCAAAACTATTTTCAAGATTTCAAAAATGGACATTTATAGATCTACAGAAATGTCCAATTCTGAGATCCTGAGAAGAGTTTTGGAAAAACATATCGAAAAAGTCACATGTGACCATAATGCTCTAAATACAGATTTTTTACGAAAATGTTGTTACGATAAATTTTCAGGACAAGTTTGCGTTCATATGCGGCACTTTTTTTCGTTCTATAAATTATAGAACATTTAGAACATTTTTTGATGCCAAAAGTGCCAAAAAATGCCGAAACATTCGAATGTAAAAAATGTGACTTTGTATGCTTTAAGGAAAGTAACTATACCAGACACCTGGTTACACTGAAACACCAAAATAGAACATTTAGAACGGATTTAGAACAAAAAAGTGCCAAAAAGTGCCGCACGATGTTTGCGTGTGAATGTGGTAAGTCGTATGCCGCCAGAAACTCGTTATGGTATCATCGCCAGAGATGCTATACTACTGCGCATATATCAGACAATAATCTGGTTGTTTGCGAGACCGTGAATGGTGATACTTCCGATAAAGAAGCCATCATGATGTTGGTTAAACAGAACCAAGAGTTCAAGGACCTGATCGTGACGCAAAACAACACTATCGTGGAGATGTCCAAAGAGGTGGCCAAGGGTGCTGTTAACAATCACATTACCAATGGAAACAACAATGTCACCCAGACGAACAGTAACAACAAAACCTTCAATCTGCAATTCTTCTTGAACGAGACGTGTAAAGATGCGATGAACATAGGCGACTTCATAAAATCGCTTCAACTGAATCTTCAAGACCTGGAAAGAGTAGGAGAATTGGGGTATGCTGAGGGAATCTCCCGCATGTTTGTGCGTGGTCTCAATGAATTGGATGTGACCAAGCGCCCTATCCACTGTAGTGATTTGAAACGAGATGTCTTGCACATTAAAGATAAGGATAAGTGGGAGAAGGACAATTCTAACCAAGACAAACTGAAGAAGGCTATTAAGGACCTGTCGAACAAGAACATCATGTTGTTTGACGACTGGCAAAGAGAGAATCCTGGATATGACCAGTATGACAACAAGAAGAACGATATTTACTTGAAACTGATGGTTCAGGCGATGGGGCCGGCCGACGAGGTTGCTGAGCGACGTGATTTTGGAAAGATTATCAAATCCATTGCTAAGACCACCATCGTGAATAAGAGCATTATTGAGCGGTAATATAATGGTTGGATATTGGTTCTGGTAAAAACGTTAGAACCAATATTTTTTTGTATTGGGACTATGTACATGCAAAAGCAAATTATTTCAGGTATTCCATCACGCAAAGAGTTTTTCGACCTGTTGGCTGTGAACCCAGGATTGATAATTATCAAGTTAGGTGCTACTTGGTGTGGTCCGTGTAAGAAGATTGCTCCAGTTTTGGAGGGATTTTTCGCAACATCTCCTGCCAATGTTCTGTGTGCGGATCTTGACGTAGACGAGTGTGATGATTTGTACGCAATGATGAAGTCGAAGAGAATGGTGAATGGTATACCTGTTGTATTATGTTATAAAAAGGGAAACACAAGTTATATTCCAGACGACAGTGTTACTGGTGCCGATCCAGGAAAAATTGCAGCCTTCTTTAAACGGTGTGGTATTTATCAGAGTCAAATACATGCTGCCGAACAAACATCAAAGGGTCTTTGATATAACCGTCGTTCGAAGTTCATATATTTTTCGGAATACTAATATATGAACATACATCCTAATAAAAAAGATGGAGTTGATCTTGATATTGGTAATTATAGTTTAGACGACATTCTCAACCTTTTTCAGTTGCGTGAAAATTTCAATGAAGCTGATCTGAAACGTGCGAAACAACAAGTGCTTCGTGTTCACCCAGACAAATCTGGACTTGGAACGGAGTATTTTTTATTTTACTCGAAAGCGTATAAAACACTTTTTTCGATATGGGAGTTCAAAAATAAAAATGTGAATAAGACCATGAATACAGACGAATATATTCCATTGGATACAAGCGAAGAGAATAAAAAGAAAGCACTTGCTTCTTTTTTCGACAGCAACAAAAAATTGAAGGATACCCACAACTTTAACGCGTGGTTCAATAAACAGTTTGAAAAGCAAAAGGTTTCTGAAGACCAAGAAGAGTCGGGATATGGAAATTGGTTAAAATCGGATGACGATGTGGACGACGTAAATATAACTAATATGCGTGCAATGAATGAATATTTTGACAAGAAAAAAAAGGATATTCGCTCGCTCGTGGTTCACAACGATGTGAAAGATCTTACAGTCCAAAACGGTGGCGCATCCAATTTGTTAGATGGTCCACAGGATAACTATAGTTCTGATATGTTTAGCAGTGTGGGGTTCCAGGATTTGAAACAGGCACACGTTGAAAGTGTTATACCCGTTACAGATGAAGACTATACTAACGTGAAGAAGTTTCGTAACGTAAATGAATATATGAATTATCGAAACACGCAAAATACAACACCTCTATCGGAGATACAGGCAAACCAATATCTTGCACAACGAGAGGAACAAGAGGCTTCTGTTACAACGAAACGGGCATATGAATTAGCAAAACAGTCAGAACTTGCACAAGAGAGGAACAAGGAGTTCTGGGGAGGGATTATGAAAATAGATAACTGACGTTGATAACGTAATGAAAAAAAATATAATGGTATATTATATGCAAAAAATATTAAATCTCATTATCATCATCTCGGTCGTGTGTGTTCTTTTGTTTTTACACCGACGCATGTTGGAGAAAACGTATCGAACAAACGAAAAGGAGGACTATAGGACAATTCGCGACATTTTAGAGGAGCAGCGTGACGATTTAGCTCAAAGCAAAAAGCCTATCATTTGGATTCATATTCCATACGAGTATAACTCGCGAAATTGGCAGAGCTTTGGGTCAAGGAGCAGCTATGAGCTGAATCAACCATATTTGTATGTTACTATTCAGAGTATCATCAACAAATGTTCTGATAATTTCCGTATATGTATTATCGACGACACCACCTTCCCCAAGCTGATTCCAGACTGGAAGATTGATATGAAATTGATTAGTAATCCAATCAGCGACAAGATGAGAGCATTGGGTATGGTAAAGCTATTATATATATATGGTGGTATGAACATTCCCTTGTCCTTTTTATGTATGCGTGACCTTTTACCTAGTGGGATCCCCGGGTACCGAGCTCGA